>JACCDR012245281.1_pt1 | contig 41061 bp, 60 predicted proteins | sample 7446431 | NCBI WGS metagenome assembly JACCDR01 (sample SAMN15323443, study PRJNA562643) | freshwater metagenome | isolation source: river surface water | place: USA:Blue River Watershed | collected 2017-08-17
CGATCCGCGGCGTTGGTAGGTAACGTACTTAATGGCTTGCTCCGCTTTCGAGAGCGCTTCGCATGTTATGATATTCGACATCAATGGTGATGCCGTTGGAATCGAATGCCCGGGTAGTCTCCCACCGGACTGCTGATAGCACCAGTCCGGTGGCTTCGGTGAACTTATGAAGAGCCGCCGTGAAGGTGGCGTGCGCCTCGGCTTGGGCCTTCTCGATGATAATGGCAACGTGAGTGTTCATTGGTGGTCGTCCTTGGTGGAGGTGCTGGTTACAATAAACGGGTAGTCTATAAGAGGGGCGATGGGTTGGAGGGGGTGGTTGAAGGTGAGCACTGAAATCCACAATCGGCCGGTGAATAGCAACCGCACTCGCTCCCCCCATGTCAGGGACCAACACGAGATCACCTGACCTTCGTGCGTCCGATGGCATGGGAGCGGCTTGTATTGAGGTTGGTTCTTCGCATAGACGAAGTTCTGCTCCGGGAACTCTATAGGCTGCATTGTGACACTCCTCTCACCTGCTTCACCTCTATGATACGGTCGGCCTCCTGTACCAATTCATCCTCGTGGGAGATCACCACAAACTGAATCCCCAGTCGGCGGGATAACTCCTCCAACATGGTACTTGCCCGGGGCTGCAATCCTCGAGACAGGAATCGAAACGGCTCGTCGAGAATCAGGGTCCCGCGGGGTCGGGGTCGGGACAAGGCCCAAAGGGAAATGCGCAGGGCAAACGATACGATGTCGACTACCCCGCCCCCCGCTTCGGTCATGGGATCAATTCGGTCCTCGGCGTCCCCCTTGGTAATGGCGATTTCCACCGCGGTTCGCGCTCGGGCCAACTCAAAGGACAAATGTAACTTGTAGGGATCGGGAAGAATGGCGGCCATGGCCAAATCTACCAACTCGGTCAGGTGGTAGCTCAACTGCTCCTGCGTCTTTTGGCCCACTTCCTGCAGAATGACCCGGGCCTGTTCGGCGTGGTCCCGGTGCTTTTCAAGCCGGTTGATTTCCTTGGAGGTTCGGGTCAGGTCCTCTTGTAGGTGATCGCTTCGCCCCTTGAGTTCCCGGAAGCGCTCGATGACTTGGTCCGGTGTCATCGCAGGGCCTTCTCCGCCTCCTCCAACAAGGAGTCTAGGCGGTCCTGCTCCATGCGTAGCTTGCGGTCCAAGGTGGCTAACTCCTTCCGGGCCGCGTCCTCCGAATCGCAGTCGTACTCCTTCTTCAACTGGTCGAGGGATTGCTTCAAGGCCCCGGCCGCCTCGTCCCGATCCCGCGTGGCCCGGCCAATCTTGGCTTTCAACTGATTCAGCCGCTCGGTGATAGACTCTGCCATAGCAACGCCTCCGTATCCTTGTGGACCTTATTGCTTCTCACAAACGCCTCTAGGTTGCTTCGGAAGCTCAACCCCACTTCCACGTCCCGGTTGAGGGACTCGGCGAAAACGGTGATGCGCCCGTCCCGCGCTTCGATCTCCACCAAGTGTTCCCGCGACACTACCCCGGACTCAACCGGGATCGTCTGCTTCTTCACGTTGGCAATATGGCCGGAGGGAAGTAAGTTGATTAGAAACACGCAGGGCTGGTGATCGACTTGGTCGGAGGCCATCCGCATAAAGGACCCGGCATTGACCAAGGTGGGGGTGTTCTGCTTCTCGTCCTCTTCGAGGTGGAAAGTCTGGTGGTTATCCCCTGTGATTATCAGGTCGAACCAGCGCAGTCGCTTGGCCATGGCCTCCGCAGAGGATACCAACCTGTCTTTGTAGATATTGCGGCGGTACCAAATAGGGATGTGGGCCACGGCCACGGCCACCAGAGTATGCTTCCCTTGCGGAGCCGCGGGAGTTTGGCCTTGCCCAAAGCCGAACAAGCGAAGTCCGCGCGCGCCGATGGTGACCCCGCTGGGGGGTATCGTCTTTATGATCCCGGCCTCCTCCAAGACGGCGTATCCACTCCGGTCAATGAGAGAGAGGTTATGTTGGGGAAGGTCATGGTTCCCCGGAACCGCCCAAATGGGGGCGAGGGGGCGTAACTCCCGGATCGCCCATTGAAGGAGGAACGGGCTGGGTTTCCAGTAATCGAAGAGGTCCCCCGGCGCGATGACGACCGGCGCGTAGGCTTCCCGGTGAGTTTCCACCAACCATCTCACCTTGCGCTCTTGCGCCTCGAAGTATTTGTCCGTTCGACAGGCCGGGACATCGTCCCGTAGGTGAAGGTCTCCCAACGCCATGATTTGGTAAGTCATATCGGCAGGGGGACTTGTGCGGGGGGCGTGGTGGGATAGACAATACTCGGGGGACCCAGTCTGACCAGTTGAATGAAGCAGGACCGGGGGATGTGGTGCTCTAACTCCGCAATGGTCTCCGCTTCGGCGAGGGAGTGGGCTTGGACATGGAGAGTCATCGGTTCCCGGTCCTTCTCCTTGTAGGTCAATTCGTAGGGAATGCCGGGGTTGTTGGTTTTCATGGTCCGGGCTTTCGTGGTTCGGTCTTTTCAATCACGAGCATGGAGAGACTGGGGGTGTAACGGACTTGAGACCCAAACAATTGAATGGCGCCGGGGGTCTTGATGAGTTCCAGACAGGCGGCGATCTTGGCGGTGGGGTTGCATTTCAGGTCCCGGAGTTGGGGGTGAGCTTGAAGGGCGTTGGTTTCGAGGGTGAGGTAGCAGGCCAGACGCCACGCCTCGTCGTGACCAATGACGATGACGGGAATGTCCTCCGGCCCCAGTAATACCGGGGAGTTCATGGCGAAGACGTTCAGGGCGATTCGTATTTCGTCGGTAATCATGTTACTACCTCGGTAGAAGGACCCGGCGGGTGTGTGATCTGCGTAGATGCTTGGACACCCAGTACTCCGGGACCTTGATGGTTCTTTCGGTCAGGTTGCGTGTTCTGAATCGGCGGACGGCGCGGTTGAATTGAAGGATTCGACCTAACTGTACCCACTCCCTCTCGGCGGCGGCGATTTCCCGGTCCAGCTTGGCGATCAGGAGACTATCTGCATTCGTGCTCATGTCATCCTCGTTTCATTCGTGGTAACGGACTCCCACACTGCGGGCAGGTTTTGGGGGCTTCCCGATTCCATCTTTCGACACTGGATTCCAAGTCGGTTTCACTATCTTCCATTCGTTGCCTATGTTGGGCGATGGCACTGGCCATATCTTTCAAGCGGTAGAATCTTTCGCGCAAGTTACTCACTCGAGTAGACAACTCCTCGATCTCGGTGACCTTCTTGGCGACGGGTTTCAGGTCGGGTCCCGACATCAGTTGCCGCGCGCGCCCTACTTCTTGTAATAGCTGGTCAATTCGGGTCCTTCGGGTCGCCAAACCCTGAATGTCGGCGTTGATTTGTAGAACCCGGTCTACCTTCCCGCGAAGCTCCTCCAAGCCCGACCAGCGGTCTAGGGCCTTTTGCCAGCTTTGTATTGATTCCAGCGCGGTGTATAGGCCCCTTTTCCGGTCTTGATGATTCCCCACTACCTCGTCGCTCGCCCGTACCCTCTCAACCAGCCCGGCCAGCTTGACCATGTCAGGAAGTGACTTCTTTTCTTCTTCGAGACTGAACAGGCGCCCGTTAGCATGCTCCAAGTCGGTTTGCGTCGACCGGATGGTCCGGTTGATATTCTGCAGGGATAGGTCAATGTCTCCCAAATTGACCACCTCGTTGAGAATCCGGGCGACGTCACTTGAGGACTCGGAAAGCATGAAAGGGGGGTCGAGTTGCCATTGCCAACATAGTTCCGGGAGATTCAAGGCCTCCGCCACGGGTTCGGGGACATCCTTCCCCACCGCCTCCAAGACTTCCAATCGCCGTCCGCGCCGAAGCTCGTAGTGATTCTTGGTGGAGGTGCGGACCCGGGAAACGATCACCCCCGAATAGAGGGTAATGGTCACTCGGGTATCCCCGCCCCAGCGGGACCGGAAGGAGGTTCCACTCGGTCGATTGAAGACCACCCATCGCAGAGCCCGGACGATGGCCGTCTTGCCGGAGTCTGACATGCCCACTATTACATTGGTTCCGGGACCAAGGTCAATTTGGGTGTCGCGGTGGCTTTGGAAGTTCTCGATGTGAAGGTGGGTAATCATTCGCAGTCAAAACCCATTGAACGGAACCACTCGATGGCATCCACCTTGCATTTCACGTGGCTTGCGACTGGTAAATCGAGCCGCTGACCGCCCGGAGTTTTCAGGTAGTAACCACCACCATCGCATTCCCTCACTACTACGACCCTGCTTTTGGGGGTGGGTGACCTTTCCCGCGCGCGCCGATCCTCCGCGGCGTTCCGGTCGTGGATGTCAATAATGGAGAAGTGACTCATGGGTCCCCCTATTCTACTCGCCGTCGTTTCCTACCGTAAATCTCAATGACCCTACGGAGGAAAGGGCCGGGATCGACTTGGTCACAAAAACTCTCGAGCGGCACCACCGACCATATTTCCTCTATTGCGCTCGGTCGGTACCAAAACAGTGACACGGAAGCATTGAAACGAGTGCCAAGGTAGAAAAGGACCTTCCGGGGCATAACTATAATCGGTTCCCGCCGGTCCCGCTGGGCGATCAATACAGGGCATCGCCCCAAGGCAAGCGCCATTGCCTGTAGTTTCTCTAGGAATCCTGCGAGAACGGGCGTAGCTTGCTTGGAATCCACGCAGTCCAGCAGGTCCCAGTCTTTGTAACCTCGTTTGAGTTCCACGACAATTGACTGCATTAGATTCTGGCCAAGGTGACCCACGGCTCGCAAGTCCCCCTCTTCCCGGGTATTTCGACCGGCCTTGCCCCTGACCGTCGCGCGCGCGCCCGATCCGGGGGTCCGCCAGAATATGTCGTCATGTACCCCACCGGTCCACCAGACTGATAGTCGACGGGCAATCTCCCGCTCGAACGCCGACCCTTTACTATGTCCTCCACCGCGCCTCATTTGTGACCTCCTACCATATCCCGTCGGGATAGTCCTTTTGCAGAGCCGCCATATTCTCCCGAATGTAGGCACCCACCTCGCTCTGCTTGTTATGCTTGAGCATGGGACCGTCCCGGTGGTTCCATTAGCCAGTGTAGATAACTGGCCGGGACATCCTGCATGGGAACTCCCTTGTGCTTACCGAAGGGCATGGGGTCGGAATCGGTGAGGGCCTTCATAGGTATTGACCTCAAGTCAAAGTCGGTTGCCGGCGTGACCGGGGTGGGTTGATTTTCACCATTCTTTTCCCGAGCCGCGCCCGGTCCGGAGCCGCCTCGAACGACCCCGCAAAGAACGCGGCCCATCTTTCCACAAGGGGAGGCACTTGAAAGGACCCGAACCCATATTCCTCGCAAAGCCCCATAAGCCCCTCCATGGACAAGGTATCGTCCCCCGAAATGGTGGGGGTGATGGTTCCGGGGAAGGGAAGTTGAACCAGCTTGTAATTCCGATTCACCAGACTGTGGTTTTCCACGATCTTCTGACGCAGGGGATGAAGGGGTGCCAGTTCTTCCCGTATATGTTGGATCGCTCGGACGATACCTACTCCGGGGACGCCGGGAATGTCATCGCTATTACATCCGGCGATGGCCTTTACCAAGGTCCATTCCTCGGGATTGATTCTGTACTCCTTTTGGAAGGTTTCCCGGGTAGTGACTTTCTGACTGGTGGGGTTGAACATACGGATTCGGGGGTAGAGTATCTGGTAGAGGTCCTCGTCCGCGCTCACGATGTAAGCCCCGCCAATGAGATGCTGGGCAAGGGCCGCAATCAGGTCGTCAGCTTCCCGCCCGCTCTGCTGAAATACGTTCACGAAGCCCAAGTCGAGCAGGGCCCGGCATCGGAGGGTGTCGAATTGACGGTGGATAGCGGCCCGGTCGGGAGACGACTTGCTGCGGCGGTGACTTTTGTAGTCGGGGAAGATGTCCCGCCGCGCCGACTCCCGACTATCCCAACAGAACAAGAAGTGGTTGGAATGTAGGGTTTCCCCGATGGATAGGAGTCTCATCAGGAAACCGTAGATCACCCCGGTCGGTTCCCCCGCGTTTTCAAGGTCTCGGAAGGAATAACCGGCTTGATGGCCCAAGTAGTCACAATCGATCAGGACCGGGGTCCCGCGGGATGCCCTGCGTCTCATTGGTACCGCCGTTTTCGGTCGCTGCGGATGCTGCCCTCAATCGCTTCCCATGCCTTGGCTACTTCTTTCCGAAGAGCCTTGACCTTCGATTCGCTTTCCTCGATGGCCCGGAGCAGGGCTCCGCGTTGCATGGGCTCGTCGTAGAGGGTACATTCGATGCCCTTCTTTCCCTCGGACCAGACCCCCTCCGCGCAGAGAAAATCGACGCAGGACCCTATATCATCGACGCCGTAGTCGTAATAGATAGGGAACTCGATCTTGCGCTGCTTCCCGGTGAGTTTGTTCTTGGAGACCTTGGCGGCGCAGAGGATTCCCACCATACGCTGTTTCCGTTTGAGGGTCTCTTTCACCGCGGTCCATATCTCGTGACAGGAGTAGAACTTGAGGGCCTTGCCCCCGGCCCGGTACTTCTTGTCAAAGGACAGCGGGGATATGTTCTCCCGGGTCTGTGAGATGATGATGAGTATTGACCCGGTTCCCTTAAGCTGGCGAGCGATCAGTCGCAGGATTTGGGTCAGCAGCTTGGCCTTGGCCAGTCCGTAGGTTCCGGCCGCCTCCTTCCCCTTCTCCCGGGCCAGTTGCTGCTTGTGCTGCTTGTCCTGCTCCTCCTCGGAAGTGAGGGCGTCGAGTGAGTCCAGAATGTAGATAAACGGCTCACCTTCTTTCAGCAGGGTGTGGATCGAGTCACTAAACCCCTCGATGGTATCGGACGGCTCGTCCAAGGGACCATTTGGCCCCCTAATCCGGTCGCTTAACTTGGGACCGAAAAGGTGGTCGATGTTGAACTCGAGGGCGGCTTCCACATCGTCAAAGATGAGCCGATGATCGCTGAACTCGTCGCTATGGGCGGCCTCGGCCAGTGACGTCAGGGCTAGGACGGTCTTCCCGGACGACGAGTCACCAACCAGGTTGATGAGTTTCCCCTTGGCGAATCCCCACGAACCATGATCCGAAAGGGATAGGTTGAGGAGGGTGCTCCCGGTGGATAGACCTCCGGGTACTTCTTCCGGTTCCGGGGGTTCCTGTCGTCTCCGTCTAACTGCTTGCTTGACTCCGTCGGCCATGGTCATGGTCAGGTCTCCTGTAAAAGATGGGGGCGGGGGAATGTGACCCCCGCCCCCTGTGGGTGCCCCTCGGTTAGTCCTCCTGATACCGGCGCCGGCGCCCGGTCCGCTCTTCGGGCTCGTCGGCGTCGGGTTCCTTTTCCTCGTCTTTCCTGCTGCCCCGTCGGGAGGTCGGCTCCTCATCACGCGCGGGGCGGCGACCCCGCCGTTCCGGCTCCGGGTCGGGATCGTCTTCCCTATCCCGGCCCTTTCTCTTGTCCTTGTCGTCGGGGTCTTCGTCGCCCCTACCGCGCCGGTCTCTGCGACCGTCTTCGTCCTCATCCCTTTCCCGGCGGCCACCCCGGCGATCGTCGTCCTTGTCCTTGTCGGGGTCCTCGTCCTCATCCCGTTCCCGTCGACTGGACCGCCGATCGTCGTCCTTCCCTTCCCCCCGAGTTCCCCGACCCTTCTCCTCGTCCTCCATGCCCAGCATGGCCTTTTGGAGTTCCTCGTAAGACGGGATGGTGAGACAGGCATCCAAGTCGACCACATCGTCGAGGACGGACTCGGGAATCTTGTCCCGATCCTCGAAGTCGATGCGCTCCGCCTGCAGGAACTTGGTCTTGCCCATGGTCGCAGTCCCCATGCGGACCAGCAGGGTCTTGCCCTCCTCAAGGTCGGCAAAGCTCGCGTTGGATTCGTCCCCGTCCCGGACTTCCTTCTCGAGTTGCTTGCCGAAGTTATGGTAGGAGATTTCCAGCACCTTGACTCCGTCCTTGGGGTGGTCGGCATCCTCGACATTGAACAGCTGCCGCTCCTTCGCCCGCAGGCCCTTCACCACATCTTCGTCAGCGTCGGGGTCCTTCCGGAGCCGCGTATGCTCCTCACAGATAGGACATGCCTTGCCAATGGTCCGGGGGCAGACCATGGCACGTTCATCCGGCCCCACGTTGAAGTGAACGAAGAAGGTCCGCTCGTACCACAACTCCCCCTTCTTCGCTTCGGGGTGGTGATCGGTCTTGACTTCGTAGGGAAGAATGTTGATGCGATTCTTTCCCTTCTCGAACTCATAACTTTCCACCCCGTCGGGGAGGTGGACGGTCCCACCCCCCTCGCTTTTCCGTTTCTCGGCGCGCGCCCGAACCCGGTCCCGCATTGACGCTACTCGGTCTTCCCTTGGCATACTGCTACTGCTCCTTTCCTTCTTGTTGCTTACTTGCTTCTCGCTTACTCCGAAAGAACCCGGCCGCCCCTAGTCGCACCAGAATGTAGACCCATATCGGCACGATGATGAAGCAGGCCAAAAAGATCAAAAGTGAATGTGTGGTGAGGGCAAGCATGGGTTACTCCCGACGCCGGCGTCCCGATTCACTGGTGTTCATGGCCCCTCGGATTCGATCCTTCGACATCTGACGACCCCTGCTTTCCATGGCCTCCCGGGATAGGTCCCGTGGGGCGGAGGGGCCCGCAAAGTAGTTCTGCCCAAACAGCCGCACCAGATTCTCGAGGGCGTCCCGGCGCTGGTTCATGGCCATGACCGCGGCGAAGAGAATGTCAACTTCGTGCTGGGCCTCCGCCAACTCCTCCCGGCCCCTTTTCCATGTCACGTCACAGGTTAGACAATTCTCGATGGCATCCACACTGACCTTTTCAATGCCATATTTCGAGGGATTCCGACGCACTTCCATACGGAAGTCAGCCATGTCAATATCTACTTCCGTTTTGACCCGGTCCAGTTCCCGCTTGGCGTCGGCAAGTCGCTTGTTCCATTTGAATGCCCGCTCGGCCTGTTCCAACCATTCAACGTCCAAAGACTGGGCGTCGATGCGGACGTCCTCCTGAAACTCCCGGCCCGCTTCGGTGGCTAACTTATCTTTCATGTGATCCCCTTACTTTTCGGTGGTGGCGCCGAAACAGGCCATGGTCAATCGAGCCTTGGGGCAATCGTAGAACGGCTCCCGGAAGTGATCCATAATGAAGTAGACCCGGGCTGACCCCTCCCGAATGAGTACGGCGCTGAAATACCCCATGATTAGACGGCGAATGCTCTCCGGCTCCTCCTTGATGGTGGAGAGCAGGTCGGCGATCTTACGCCACGGGGCATTTTTCATCAAGGCTCGACAAAGGTCGATAGCCTGTTGCTCCTGCGCGGCCGCTTCCTCGACCGCTTCCTCGATCGAATCCTTGTCAAGGTCGATGACCTTATCGAGGATTACCAAGGCGGCCCGGGCCGACCCGAGGGAGGAGTCCACGATGTTTTGTAACGCGGACTCCGGGACCTTCTTCTTTTCCATCTTACATACGTGGGTCAGAAGATCGGACATTTCCTTCTCATCGAGGGGCTCCATCAAGAAGGTCATGCACCGGTTACGAATGGTGGGAAGCAGCTTATCCGGATCGGTGGTGGCGAGCAGGAATAGCACATGCTTGGGGGTATCCTCCAAGGCTTTCAACAGGGCCGACTGGGCGTCCTTGGATAGCTGGTGCACCTCATCCAGAATGTAGACCTTGAAATCCCCGTTCATGGGGGTCATGTACATTGACCGTCGAATGTCACGAATGGTGTCGATGCCCCGGAAGTCCGCGGAATCCAATTCCATGAAGTCCAAGGGATCGCACTTACTGGCCCCGGCGACTATCCGGGCCATGGTAGTTTTTCCACACCCTGACGGTCCGGTGAATAGGAGCGCGCGGGCTCGCTCCTTCATGGGTTTGGCCAGATAGGTCCGGAGGGCCGAAACGCATGCATGATTCCCGTGGATTCCATCTAACGAGGTCGGTCGGTAGCGAAGGTATAGGCTGCTCATTTCACCATTATTCCCTTGGGTTGAACTTACCTCTTATACTTTGACTTTCTTCTTTTCGGACCATGGCCGGTCGATCTCGGTGGCTTCCGCCTCGATGTCCAGCGGGGTGATGATCCATTTCCACTCGTCACGCAAATCGTGACAGGTGATTTGCTGGGCCATGGCGAGCAGGGACTTCAATTCGTTGGGAGCCGCGTAGATGATAACTGAATCGTGAATCTGGCCAACGATCTTGGATTTCATCTTTCGCATGGCTTCGTTCAGGTGGATAAGGGACCACAAAAGGCAGTGGAACGCCGATCCCTGAACCGGATAGTTGATAACTTGGTTGCGTCCCATGAGCCCGGAGCACCTAAAGCCAGTCAGGGTGTCGAAGTAACCCCGCCGCAGATACTCCTCGTAGTGTCGGTCTTTCCACTTAGCGTAGACGGGGAAGCGGTTTTTCCAGAATCGGTCCTCTATCTTCTCCATGTGACGTTCAAACTTGGAAAGGCTGGAAAGACCATCACCTTTCAAATGGTCCCGCAGATTCAACGTGGCCGCATCCTCCCACATGGACGCGGCGCATCGCTTCCAGTAGTCCCCGTAGAACTGGGGAAAGACGAACCTATTCTTGGCGGAGTGGCGAATGGGTTTGGTGACTTCGCTTCCGGGAAGGACAAAAATCTCGCTCGCCATGTCCCGGTGCATGTCCTTGGTGGGATCGTTAATGTATTTCAGCATCGCAGGGTCTTTGTGGTAGCAGGCCGCCACCCTCACTTCGATACCGGAATAGTCAATCTCTAGGATTTGGAAACCCGGGGGTGGGCGGATGGCCCCCCTAACAATGGCCATGATTTCCGGGTCCCGCATGGGAAGGTTCTGGAAATTCGGGGAGGTCGATGATGACCGATAAGTCACCGTCGTATGCAGATGGTAGAAGGGGTGAAGTCGGCCGCCCCGGGTCTCGTCCAATAGATTCTTGAGGAACGTCCCCCGAACCTTTGCCCACCGACGTATTTCCAGTAGACAGGTGATGAGGGGCAGATTGATGCTCTTGAGAACTTCCTCGTCCACTGCGGCGTTCCCCTTCGTGGTCACCTTGGTGGGTTTCAACCCCAGTTCTTTGAATAGCAGCCGCGATAACTGGGCGGGGCTATCAAGGTTGGTGGTCGCGCCATATATGGATTTCCACTTACGGCCCTCCTTGGTTTCGAGGGCTTCGGCCTTTAGGGAGTTGATCCGGGTCTCTAACTTCGACATCCAGTCCCGGCAATACTCCTCATCGACCCGAACGCCCCGATACTCCAAGTGGGCAAGGGCCTTGGCGCCTTCAAGAAGCAGAGCGTATCCCTGTAGTCCGGTCGGGGTCATCGTTTCCATTCTTTCTGTGCGGGGTATAGATGATAAGTCACAAGGGCATCCAATGCATTGTATCTGAGCAGATCGTTCACCGGGGCGCGGTCCAGCCGGTTCCTCCCATTATCGGACCCGCTCCGCATGTAAGTCGATAGGCCCGAGTGGTAGTCCTCGACCCCCAACATAACGAAGGCTTGAAAGTCGAGCCCGCATATCCCTTGGCGGTTGTCGATGAAATGGGCCGCTAACATCGTGTCCCATATCCAGCCCCTGACAGATACCCCTAATATCTCGCGGGACCATACTTCCTCGAATTGCAGGTTGTGGGCGATCTTGGGGACTTTTGGGTCGGTGAGAACCTCCCGCAGGATATGCGCATTGTCAGAGTCCAAGTCGCCAAGACGAAAAGCGAAGGCCCCCCGATCATCACATATTCCGCAGGATAGAATGGTATGGTTTTCGTCCTCCGAGTAGGGCTTGATTCCAGTGGTCTCGTAATCCAGTCCAATAACGGACTGGTTGGTGAGAATGCGTTCAAGTCGGCGACCAATGCCGGGATCAAGGGGGTTGACATAGCAGGTTACCTCCATGGGAAGGGCCGGGGTGAGAGGTTCGGCACTGACCGATAGCATTTGCTCCAAGTCACGGACCAACAGGACATCTGCTACATCATCCTCCTGCCCCCGCAGAATGAATGAAGGATGAAAGGTGGGTACGACCCATGCCTTGGCGCGCTGGTCAGGGATCGTAAATCCCCGCCACCGGGAGATGGCCCCCAGTCCGGAAGGCCACCGGTGGGCGTAAAAGGCTTCCAAGGCACTGCTACCTAACAGAAGGATAACCCGAGGTTTCTTTTCGGCTATCGTAGTCCACAGAGCCGGTCGGCACCACTCGAGTTCCTTGTCGGTGGGTTTCCGATTATCCGGGGGGCGGCAGTTGATGGCGTTGGTCCGCCAACAATCCCGGTCCATATCGACGCCAAGTCTAGTTAGCCGGGATCGCAGAACGGCCCCGGATTTCCCCACGAAGGGCCGGCCCTGCTGGTCCTCCTGCTCCCCCGGAGCCTCCCCCACAAGGAGGATTCCTCTCCTCCCTTCCCCGTAGGGGGGCATACGACCGCTCCTACATCCCTTATACAGCCGGCAAGCCTCGCATTTGGGCTTCCCCGGCGACCCGGAGGAGTCAAGGGAACGTAGCTCTTGTCGGGAAAAGAAGCCTTCGGCCATATCAACCACCCACCCCGCAAAGGTGGACGAGTAATTTGTACACACCCACGGATACGCCCACCGCCGCGGCGAAGCCGAGGACGACACCAAAGACCATAGCAAACCCGGCAAGGAAAAACTCTAGTGGACTCTCTTGCATGTCACTTACTCCTTTCCTAACTCTACCAAAGGACACATTCCTCTACCCACGAATCACGGCGCACCCATCGGCGCATGCTGCGCGAAATGACGCGTTCGTGTGTGATAGTATGTTCTTTCCCTTCCCACACTATTCGTAGAGTCTTGGTCTCGACCACCTCGGTTGACTCTGTACGCTCGGTGGCCTCCTTGGTGACGCTTCCGGGTTGCGGACCCGGCCATACCCACACATCCGCAAACGGGGTGCGTTCTTCGTTGTTCCAGTGAACGACGTTCGTAGTGACGTTTACGGTTGCGCTGAGGAACCGCGCACCATCGGCCAGATCGACCATATTGGTCGCGTTGGCCGTCAGTAGCAGAGCGAGGGCCAAAGTGTTAGTCATTTCCGTCTCCCCATGACGTCGAATCACTCCGCCACTTGCAGGGCGATTACATGGAGGAATGAACTTCCTCGAATGATGACCGCCTTATCGGTCACCATCATATTCTTGTTAACCCCCTGAACCTCTGACAGGAAATGGGGGTTGATGGAGAACGTAATGGGTTCCCCCTTGGCGGGGCAGGGGATTCTTTCCTTGTACCATCCGTAGTCCCCCTCCCCGCGCAGGATCATCACCCCGTCTTTGATCTTGATGGTCACAAGGGTATCATGGGCGAAGTCGGACTCCGCGAAGACCCCCGCCCTCGACAGGGCCTCACCGAGTTCCTCGGGAATAGGGATCGAGGCCCCCTTACCCAACCCCTTCACCAAGCGGTCCAAGTCAGGGAACGTCTCGTGGATTCGCCGGCATGAAAAGGTGGTCCCGTCCTCCCCCCTGAAATGAACCCAGCTGTCGTCGTGGCCGTATTCCTTCACCCCATATCCGGGTAACTGGACCGCGGCGCTTCCCGGAATGAGCAGGCCGGAGTCCGGAAAACCCACCTTCTTTCCGTAGGTGAATTGAGTTAGGCGGTAGTTGTCAAAGCTCTCCGCCAAATGAGGTCGCAGGTGAATGCCGGTGAAGGCCGGCCGGGTCATATCCCCCGATACGGAGTAAGAACAGGTCTTGATGGCTTCGGCGAAGTCTTTGGGCAGGGCCTCCACCTTCTTCGGCATCCGTATGTTGTCAATGGGAATCTTGATTTCCTCAACGAGCTTGAGGGCCGCTTCCGCCTTCTTACCGACAAACACGACTTCCCCGCCATCCACTTCGATTTCCAAGGTATCCTCCTTGGATTTGGAAAGGAAGTCCGCCAGATGCTGGCCCGATACGGCCCCCTTGAAGTCTTTGGGCAGCCCCTCGACCGGGGAGGAGAGGGCCAACTCATCGTTGAAACTGAACACCCTCCCATCGGTAAAGGCGATCTGGTCGGACCCCTCGACGATTTCCCGGGAGGCCACCCCCGGCTTGACTTTCTCTACAGCCACTCGCAGCGCTTCGGTCTTCATGTGGACTTACCCTTTCGTGTTACTTGCATGAACTGCTCCCTATAGTCCCGGTGAATGAGGATGACAAAATACGATATGCAGAGCCTCACCAAGAGAGAGAGAGAACCGGGGGCTGATTCTGGAATGAATCGTCATCGTACCCACTTAACCGCCCACCAAGGTAAATCTTCACCGCTTCCTCCGGGCCTTATTCTTCCCCGAAGTCACGTAGTCGGGCAGGTCGGACTTGACGTCCTTGGTATGCCAGAAGGATAGAAGCCGCTTCCGGGCACCGGCCCGGGTGAGTCCATCCCCCTGCGCCGGTTCGAGCATCCACGTTGCTAGGTAGATTTTCATTTACGTCTCCGGGTTACTCGTAGAAGGTGATCCCCTTCGCGGCTCTTGCGCCAATAATGGTAGCTCACGATCCTACCGGGAGGTCGGGCTCTCTTCCACCGCTTCCATAGGACGTCAACATCATGTCCGCCGAGAAAGACCTTCACGGGACCTCGATTTATCTACCATCCATTGAAACACTTTGGCGTCCTCAAACGTCTTATGGATTCGCAGGAAGTAGTAAGAAAACAACCTGCGAGTCAGGGGCATGGGGGTGCGGTCCCGACTAAGTCCCATATCGTTACCCGGGGCGGTCCCGGCCAAGTAGAGTTTCATGGGCGCAGGGAGTTGAGACAGGCGGCTAGTGATACGTTGGTAAACATGAGTCCTCCCGAATCCCCCTCGACTTTGATCCAGCGCATTGAATGGGTGGAGAAGGCTATGCAATCCAACCGATTCTCATTCCCCTCGCTGGTGCAGAAGCGAAAGCATTGGTCCACCGGCTTGTGAAGGATTCGGGGGATATTGCCTATCTGAATCGGGTCGTGGTAGTGGGAGGGGATGCCCGAGTGATCGGCGATCAGGGATAGGAACCACCGGGACTTGAATAACTCCACCGCCGGCCCCACCTCCCGAATGCCTCCGGGGACCTTCAAGTAGAAGGAATCGGGGAAGTATCGGTACTCCACGATGAAACTGCCGTACTGATTATGAATGACCCGGGCCATCCCCGCCGCCTTCCGGGCCCCCATCAACACGGGGTCCTTCGATAAGCACTCCCGTAAGGGGTCGACCTTGACCCCGTGTTGAAGCAGGTAGGCGTCCGTGCCTCGCCGGCGCGCTTCGGCCTTGACTAAGTCGTCTTGTCGCTTACTCACAGACCGAACCCCCCTGCGTTGCGATGCTTCTGCAGAAAGGGCCACGGCCACTTAGGTAGGTGCTCCTCAAGGTCAAGGAAGTAGATGGCACACATTTCGTCCCGGAGTCGATAGTCGTTACAAATCCCCGGTTCTTCCACCAACTCCACCATTCGTTGAGTCTGGTCGTCCTTCTTCGGCTCCGCCCACTTCTCCCCCTCCTTCAACCCGTATTTGGTGGATTCCTTCCGGAAGGACGACTTACCGACCGAGTAGCCCTTTTCCTTGACGTAGAGCAGGACCATGTCCCGCTTCGACGGGGATAGGTATAACAAATGATCCTTGACGACCTGCTGCGGCCGTCCCGATACCGACACCACCCACGAGAACTCGTCGAAGACCCACTCGTCCGAATGCCGGCGGGGCACGATGATGGAACCCCTCCGGGAGGTCATCACCCACGTGGTCGAATCCACGGAGTACCATGGGTAGCGGCACATAAGGGCGATGGAGGTCAGACCGAAGCCGTGAATCTTGACCCGGGGGAGACCCGTCTTCTCGTCACATATCTCCCGGAAGCAGACGTCGAGGAACTTGGCCAAGTCGGCCGACCGGCGACCCACCATGCCCCCGAGGGCGATGTAATCGTACCGCTTCAACATTGCTTTCAGGTAGGAAAGGTCCTCCCCGAAATGGTAGCAGGGGAGGGGGCTCAACCCCGCTTTCTCCATGGCGGTCTGGTTCTTGGCGGTGGCCTCGGCATCCCCGATCACATCAAGGTTGGCGTAGACATGGATATGGTCTAGGTGGTCCTTGATGAACTGGATGTAGTCCGGTAGATCGATCTCCACCCCTTGGGTGTGGGCGCTGTAGGCCCCCGAGTCAAGGAATAGGTCGACCTTCCGCGGGTCGGCAGTTTGGGCCATATCCTTTCGTCTCACTTGGAAGTCCCCCCGTTCCTCGACTTCGGCCGCTTTCCATCCCCCGGATTCTTCTCCCTCATCCACGCGGCCGCGTGCTCTACGCACTTCGGCCCGTAGCACCCCTTGTGATGAATCGCCGGCCGGCGACCACAATCCATACACGCGTTTCTCTGCTTCGCCATGGCTACCTCCTTACAAGTTCAAGAAACTCTGACCTGACCGGACCTTCCCGGAAGACCCCCGACAGGGCAGAGGTCACCATTACGCTGTTCTGCTTGTTGACTCCCCGCATGCACATGCAGAAGTGCTTGGCCTCGATGACGCATGCGGCCCCCTTGGGTTGCAGATGTTCCATGAGGGCGGCCACCACCTGCTCCCCGATCCGCTCCTGTATCTGCAGGCGACGGGTGTAAATCTCGACCAGTCGGGCCAGCTTGCTAATCCCGACCACCTTGCCGTTCGGGATATAGGCGACGTGGGCCTTGCCAATAAAGGGCATCATGTGATGTTCGCAGGTGGAATAGATTTCCAAGTCCCGCAGAATCACCATTTCGTCGCAGGCCCCGTCCGCAAAGGTCTTCATCACATCAGCCGGATTCTTGCCGTAGCCGGAGTAAAGCTCGCCCCATGCCTTCGCGACGCGTTTGGGGGTGTCCACCAATCCCTCCCGACTTACGTCCTCCCCGATGAACTCGAGTATGCGAACCACGTTGTCCTCGATGGACCCGACCGAGTCCCCCTCCCAAGGGAATACAAGCCAACCCATCTCCGCATGAGCGGGGACCCTCTTGTCATATAGGAAGTACCATCGTCTACCAGGGTACTTTTCCTCCCATCTCTCATGAGTCCGCCCCGAGTCCCGAATATCGTCCAAGAAGATCGTAGCGTCCTTCGGGTCCCACACCGGGGTAGCGCGGCGCAGGAATCCCGCGGCAAGCATTCCACCCCGAGGGATTCCGTATACCCTTTCGCCCACCTCGTCGATGTCGAAAAGACGCTGCGCGATCTGCTCCCAAGTGATAAAAGTCTTGGTCATGTTAGCGGCCCTCCTCGTAACGGATAGGATCGTTTGCCCCGGCCAGCCGGAAGGCTTCGAGGCGCTCATTGCATGACCCACACCGCCCGCAGGCAAACTCCTGATCCTTGTAGCAGGTTCGAGTCATGTCGTAGGGCACCTTAAGGTCGAGACCGATCCGGGCGATCCCGGCCTTGTCGGTCCGAAGCAGGGGGGCCCACAGACGGACCCGGTGATCCGTACCCAAATATACGGCCAAGTCCATTGCCTTAAAGAAGTCCTCACGACAATCGGGGTAGATGGCGTGGTCCCCTTGATGGATACCAACCCCCACCATGCCCCCCTCCCCGAAGTGGGACCAGCACAGGCCGGCCAGCAGGGAAATGAAGACCATATTACGGCCGGGGACAACCGTCTGTGACATTGATGCGTCGTTGTAGTGACCTTCCGGGATGGGTCCCCCCGACTTCAGCAGGGCGGATGATAGGCTCTGCATGGCCCCGGACAAGTCAATGGCGAGAAGCTGGACCCCGTAGTGAAAGGCCAAGTCCAAGGCCGATTCCTTCTCCCACCGATTATGCTTCGACCCGTAGGTGAAGTTGACGGCCAACACCTCATAGCCCGCGTCCTTGGCCATCCCCAGCATGGTCGCCGAATCCATCCCCCCGGACAAACTGATAACCACCTTATTCATTTTCCTCCTCCTGTTTTCGTCGTAGGTTTACCGCCACCTCACCAAGAGTAGCCCGCCCCCGGGTCTGCTCGTCTTCGGATTCGCGCCAGACACTCGCCTTGATCTTGGACTTCACGGCCTTGGCGATGAGAGTGATTAGGACGTTTGGTTCTAGGGCGTCAAGTTCCCATGACTCGTCACCGAATCGGTCCACATATCCCGCACATCGGGAGTCGGTCAACTTAGCAGGGTTGGGCGGGGGGTTATACGCGGTGACCTGATCCATGTTGAGGGCCAGCCGTTCGACGGGGATTCTTTCCCCCGTGAATATCGCCAACCGATCCTCGATGTCCCGGGTCATGTCAATACCGCTTGGGTCATGGTCCCCTAAGTGAAAGACGGTGGCGCTCTTACCCTGAACCAGTTTGGCCTTTATCCGCTGACCCGCTTCCCATAGGGCGGTTTGTGACCCGTATCCCCGACAGCTGAAATGCGGGACGTCCAGCGGCTCGCAGGCGGCCTCTATAACACCCACCAACGCGTCCTTCTCCACCCACACTTCCACATAGTTTCTTTGCTTCAACCAATGGTCAACGCGGAATTGACCGGCGCACGCTTCCACGATGTCGGCGGGGCTATGCCAGTGGGCAAGCTGGCGCAGATAGCGGGTCCGGTCCTCAATGGCGCTCCAGTCGATGTGCCCGGCCATGCGGCCGTCGTTGATTACATTCCCGAGGTTCTTGTAACTGCGGTCGCTATTAGGTAACCACCCCCGGGAGACGAATTGATAGTACACCTGTCGAAGGGTAAGGACTAGACCCTGCGCCCTATACTCGGCGACGATGGCGTTGACCCTTTCGACGCATTCGAGGGCCTCCCGACCCATTCTCTTTGAGATGTAGGCTATGCGGGGCATGTTAGACTCCCGTGCATTGATTCCATGCGAGTATCTGCAGCCGTGTGGTGGCGCAGACCCTGTATTGCTTCGCGAGTTCACATACCATCCGGGTCCGCTCGGGGAGGTCTTCTATCCGATCCACCCCCGGCATAAGGTAAACCCGTTTCAGGCCAAACGGCGTCACGAAGTCCCGCATGGCTTCTGCGACATCCGCTTCCCCACTCACCACGAACTTGAAGGACGCCCCGGAGTGGGCCGCGATCTGCTCAATAGCCCTCGGGTTGATGCGAAACTCTGGTTTCATTCCGGAGTTACTCAACTTCGGGGAGCAGTTGATAATATCGAAGAGTTGGTATAGCGGGGTCTCGATGGTCCCGTTAGTCTCCACCTCAATGGTGCTGGTGCATAGGGGCATCATAACGTCTACCAAAAGGCTGGCGAGGTCCTCTTGATTACGCTCCATCATGGGTTCCCCGCCGGTGAAGATGACATGCACCCTATCTTCCGACAGGGCGTCCATACTCGCCAGTCGAATGATTTCGTCGAGGATTTGCTGGTGTGACATTTCCACTCCCTTGCGCCACACCGCTTCGGTATCACAATGCCAAGTCGCGCGGCCCTCCTTGACGAATTGACCCCCGGCACCGCCGCACATCAGGTTGCAGCCGGCCAACCGAACGAAGACGGCCGGCACCCCCAAGGTCCGGCCCTCGCCCTGAATCGAATAGAAGATTTCAGCGACCCTTAGCATGTTACCACCCCACCCTTTCGTCGTCCACGTATAGGGCATGGGTCGAGTCGGTCTCCTTGACCTCCACGGCCACCAAATCGGTAAGGTGGTCTTTCCAGTGAGTGTAGATCGCCAGCGCGATCAATTCAGCGGTGGGATTGACCCCCTGCAGATGAACTAACTTATTCAGGTCCCGGTGATCCCACTCGTCGTTGATCCACGCCTTAAACTCGTCGAGTTCCCGATAGTCCTTGACGAACCCCACGTGATTCAGCTGGTCGGACGCGAGGTGAAGAATGACCTCGTAGTTGTGGCCATGGGATCGGGAGCACGGATGGTCCGGTGGCAGCCCGGCCAGTTGATGGGCGGCGGAGAACTTGAACGACTTACTTATTCGAAACATGTAACTACTCCTTCTTTGAATGACTCACTAGCCCCATTATTCGGCCCGTAGACCACTACCAGAAAGAATCTAGCAAAGGTCGACCCATGCGAAGCGATTGGAGGATGGTGCAGGTTATCTGTGAGTTGAACTCACCCTCCCGGAGCACCAACCAATTCAGACGCATAATTCCGGCTCGCTTCTCATCGGAGGTCTGATTCAGACCCACCATACCCGTCACATGGGCATACTTCCTTTTATCCTCGGAGAAGTTCTCCATGGATAGGAGCGGGGTATCGTAGGAGGCCGCGTCCGCTTGGGTGGCGGTGATGACCAGACAATGGCGATCTTGTGACATGGCCCGCATGGCCTGCCATGACTCGTTTTGCTGGTGACGAAAGTCCTTCTTGGTATCTTCCGGGGCGAGAATGTCGGCGTAGTCTATGATGATTACGTCCGGGACAAAGTCGTCCATTTTTTCCCATATGTCAAGCTGCGCCTTTATCTGCTTGACGTTGATACTCTTGTTAGGCACCGACACCAGCTTGAAGTCCCGACCCCGCAGCCACTTGGCAAGCCTAGTCCCGTTTTTCAGGGCATCCCGCCAAGTCAGCGGCTTCTCAATGTGAACTTCCTTGTACCACACCGCCCCCCTGAACGGGTGGGGGTCTTGGGTGGTCAGACAGGCGGAGCAGGGCCGGTAGTTCCGGGGCGCATCGACAAATCCCAAGAAGTCCTCCCCGTCTTTGATCCCCACCTCGCACTCCCTATGGGCTAGCGAGCAGGAGTTATCTTGGTTGTTAGCGCAATCCACCACGGGTACCAGAAACCGACCGCAATACTTGGGGTGGTCGCTCCGGCCGGCGATTCGGATGTGCTTTCTACGAATGATCTGCCCCTCGGACATATCTCCCACCTCGAAGAAGGCCACGTTGCATCGGGCCTTCGCCGCCCGCAGAGCCAACTCAAGTAACATCCAAGTCTTGCCCCGTTTCTCCGGACCCATTATACCAATAAATCCGTCCCTACATAGGTGCTCATTCATCATCTGCCCCGCGGCCCCGGGTAGGGTAAAGAGGATGTCACTCTCTCGATTGAAGGCTTGGTATATCGCCTCCTTGTTGGTTAAAGGATTGACCCCAGTGGACACTTCCTTTCGCAGCGTGGTGAACTCCGCCACCTTTGCTTCGGCCTCCACCAACTCGTCTTGGCTTAGATGGGCCTCGATGTCCTCGGACAGCATTTTAAGTGACCGGGCCCGGAATAACTCCTCGGTCTGGTCGAGGACGTAGCGGTGATTGAACTTACCGGCGCGCTCGTATTCGGACGATATGCTGGTCAGGAAATCCCCGATGATCTCCGCCATATCGGGGTCGGTTCGCTCATCTCTGCGCAGGGATTCGTATAAGTCCTCAACGGACTTCCCCACGGCGCGCCGGTACTTCTGCCAATAGGCCAGCGCCCACTCACAGACTTTGCGGGCCGCTTTGCTTTCCACCAAGTTAGGTCGGAAAAGGGGCTCGACCGCCGCAAGGAACGGGGCGGATACCACCATCCCGGTCGCTAGTTGCCTTTCGACGTGGGAGTCTATCTTTTCCCGTTTGACCTTCATGTTCCACCCGTGGTGAGCCGGAATCCGGCTTTGCGTTCAACATCCCAGCGGAACCGGGAAAATACGTTTCGGCTCGTGCGCAGGGAGGCCGGGGTGAGATTCACGCCCACATAGTGACGTTCAACGAAGGCGGCATACCGTTCAACGAAACTGGTCAAGGTGGGGAATAGGTAACGGGGATTCGCTCGGTAGTCCGGGTTGATGGCCCCTCCGGGCTGAATAGGATGGGTCAGGTGCTTGTCGTGGGTCCGGTCCTTCCCCGGCAATCGGTCCAGAAAGGTAGAAAGTTCATTGACCACCTGCTGTAACTCCTTCCGCGCCCGGTCGCTCCGGATCACCGAACCGGGTCTCCCCCGCTCCAAGGCGGCCTGTAATCTCTTTGCTTCCTTGGACATATCGTCGGAGTCATCCGATTCGTCTTGGTCCCTTGGGGACTCCCTTTCCATGGAGGCCAGTATGTTAGTTAGCTTGGTCTCCCCGTTCCTCCCCTTGTTACGTAGGGAGGCCAGAGACAGCAGGTTCCGGGTCCAGAACGAATCACCGGCCGCCCACATCACCGCAGCCCTGATTTCCAACCGGGGGACCTTATCAAGGCGAACCGCCTGCTCCACCACGCGGGCAGACTGGTCGATCTTCCGGTCATCTACCTGCCGTATCAGAGTGGGGTGATTCTCGGCTTGTAACTTGAGGAAGTCAGCGGCAATCAATCTACATTCGGGGTCGATATTTGACCGCCCCGGCCCCGCCTCTTCCGCCGAAGAAGAACACCCCGATGGCGGGGTGGAGACGACCGGCGGGGGGTCGGTGACCGGGGCGGTAGTCAGACTAAGACGTCGTCGGGGGCCTTTGAAAGTGTCCCGGATTAGGTCGGCTTTCCTAAGTCGGGAAATGGACTTGGAAATTGTCCAAGGGGTGACCCCGAAGAACTCGGCGAAGTACTTGTTAGATGCGAAACAGCCGTCCCCGGAGTCTAGGGACTCGATCTCCGCGAGGAGCACTTTATCAATGTGACGGAGGCGCTTATCAAGCCACACCTGCTTCGGAATCCAAACGCCGCGAAAGCCTCGCGTTACTTCGTCCATAGGTCGTGCTTCCTATGAGTAGGGCCACGCGGGGGGTGGTGCCGGTCCCGGAGCACGATTCGGGACTCAGCGGGCCACCCCCCAACGTGACGATTGTTAGATAAGAATGCATTCAGGCCGGATTATTAGGGCGGGGCTCGGTTTCATTCAAGGAGAGATTTCCGTAACTCCACTCCCTCCGCCTCTGACATCTCTCCCGGGTCCTCATAATCGAGTGTTACAATTTCAGTGGTACCCCCGAGTGCCGCGAGTTCCCCAGCCAGCTTCCGCGCTTGATTGACGGCCTCGGGTTCCCCCGAATCGAACAGAATAAATCGACGTTGGAATCTCGATATGAGACGCAACTGGCTTGGGGTGTACTTGATACCGAAGGTGGCCACGGCTCCGGGGCCGATCTTCCACACATCCACGATTCCCTCTGTGACAATGATGGTATCCCCCGGAACTTCGTCGATCCCGTATAAGCAGGTTTTGTGGTCGCGGGCCTCCTTGGTCTGCTCGCAGGCCTTGTACTTTAGCGGGGATCGCTCGGTAATGTCCCTACCTTGAAAACTCACCAGCACCCCGCCAAAGTAGATCGGGGCGATAATGCGCAATTTGTAGGGGCCGACGATCCCGGTGCCATAGAGGCGCCACAATTCGGCGGTCGCAGAGGGGTCCGAGAATCCCCGCTTCTGCAGATACTTGTTATGGTGGGGGGCCAGCGGGCCGGAGCCGAAGGGAAGGACCACCAAGGGGACTCGGTCCTTGGCAAGTCGGGATCGATGAATGTTAGAGTGGGTGGGGCGGTCGTGGCGATAGCGCCGGACCATGTCAAGGGCCGCGCCCCTCGACAGGTTAAGCAGGGAGGCTACCACTTCCCACGCGGGATGAAAGCCACAGCGCCAACAGGAAAAGAAGTCCCCCTGCTCGCAATAGCCTAAGTGGTATCCGTCATGGCCCCAGCAGAAAGGACAAGCTAGATTTAGCCAGCCGGGGCGGCAATGTTTGTGGCCTTCGGTGAAGTACTGGATTCGATGTTCGCTACAGAACTTCTTGAAGTCCATTTGGTTCCTTGTCCGATGTGGGGACCGGGACGATCCCCGATCCCCCTGTTACTTATCCCCTATTCTTCACCCCGTCCTGCATTTCGGTCAATAGCACACTCAAAAGCGAGTGCCCATCGACCGCCCTACCATCAAGCACCGAAGCCAGTACCTTTCGTTTCTTGTCTATCATGGCAAGAATGGCCTCGTCGATGGTTCCCGGAGCAACCAAGTACCACGCGGTCACCGCATCCTTCTGACCGATTCGGTGAACTCGGTCCTCCGCCTGATCGTGCTCGCCGGGGGTCCACCCCAACTCTACAAAGCAGGTATTGGAGGAGGCCGTCAGGGTCAGGCCCACCCCCGCTGCCTTGAGGTTACCTATTAACAGGCGGCAATCGGGGTCCGATTGGAACCGACGCACCGCCACGTCCCGGTCCGGGAGGGAGGTCGACCCATCCACCACGACCGATCCTTCCGGGAATCGCTCCCGTAGAACCCTGATCGTTTCCTTATGGGTCGCAAAGACCACCAACTTCCCATCACAATCTAGGAAGTTCCCGATCCAATCAACCGCCCCGTCCAGCTTCGCTTTGAGGGCCAGCTGTTTCAGGGCTTCGATTTTCGTCAGGGCCTCCGCCCGTTCGGCCGCCGACACCTTTTCGGGGTTGACCGAGGCCAACCATTCAAGGAATCGAGCCGAAGCGACCTTGTAGGTCTTCATGGCGGCCGGATCGAGGCTCATGGGCTGCAGCGCCCGGGTCTTGGCGGGGAGTTCCTGTAACACATCCGCCTTAAGTCGACGGATCATACAGGTCTTTACGAGCAGGGCGTTCAATTCAGCGGTGTTGCTAGCACCGGTGAAATCCCACCCAAACCCGTTATGCTTCGCCCCGCAGTACCTGTGGGCGTAGTCCCAAAAGCTACGGAACCGGCCCGGGTCAACCAAGTGGAGTGAATTGAAGAACTCCACCGGTCTGTTAATGATCGGGGTCCCGGAGAGGGCCAGCACATGGGGAATCTGTTTCCCTAACAGCATGCTGGCTTTGGTCCGGTCCGCCTTTCGGTTCTTGATGTAATGGCACTCGTCGAGCACCAAAACCTTCGCCGATAGGGCGGTGAGCCGGTCCGACCAATCCCCGAGGATGTCGTAGTTGATAATCAGGACCCTATGGCCGGAGATAGAATCGCCGGGCCGGGGACGGCCGGATATGACAAGCGGCCGTTCATCGGTCACCTTAAGGGCCTCCGCCAACCAGTTAAGTTTGAGGGAAGCCGGGCAGACGATGATGGCGGGGCGCAACTCCGGATGGAATTGCAGCCACGCAAGGGCTTGAATGGTCTTACCAAGACCCATTTCATCCCCGACCACGGCCCGGCCCTTCCGGCCCTCGATGAACTCCACCCCTTCGTGTTGAAACGGGAAGAGCCCAACCTTTAGGCCGGGAATGGTGTCGGGGACCTGCGCCGCGGGGCGGGACCTTTCCTCGATCCACGCAGACAAACGGGGACCTAGGACGATCCCCGGAAGGTGCGCCCGAAGGCTGGGCACCGATTCCTCGACGAGAGGAACCGACCATACCTTTTCATGGCCGTGGAATTGCCGGCCCGGAATCTGTTTGACCGCAGCGACCAAATCCGGGTCGTAATTAAACAGGACGTCGATGTCCTTCCCACTGGGGCTTAGTTCCGCCCTGACCTTTGCCAAGGCCGGTTCCGGCTCTGGGGTCCGATCCCGACGCCGGCGTGGTGCCGGCGACTGGATTCGCTCGGTCCGTATGGGACGGGGGGAATATCCCACCCGTAACAACTGGCCGGCGTACTTCTGAATCATCCGATGGAGGTACTCCATCTGCTTCGGTGACAACCAGTCCTTCGACTGGACTTGCTCCGCAAAGGATGTTAGAAGTCCCGCGTCAACCCCGCTGAAACCGACTTGGTTATCATAGGCGGCGGATCGGCTGGACTTCTCGTCATCCGTTTGGAGGCTCCATAATCGGAGCAGGGCGCCCACAGCGTGGGCGTCATCATGGGCAAGGAGGGCTATCAATTCCTCCTGCTTGGATGGGGGGCTACCATTCCCCCTTCTTCGCTTGGTAGTTGGCTGCATTTTCGTGCTCCTTCTTTCTGTTCTGTTGTCCTCTGATTATCCTATATAAGATATGATTCTATGATATAGGCCGCCCCCTAACATCGGGTTTCACCAATGATAGGAGGGCGAGTATATGCGGACAACATGTGTGAGAGCGTGCCCTACAGCGCACGCCCCCCGTGCCATGTAGGGCACGCTCAACAACATTTACTTTCTCCCCTACCTCATCAGGAAAGGGGCGGGGAAGCCCCCTCTCTACCCCGGGTCCATACCCGGGGTTTCGGTTCACTCTAACATCCACCGCAGGAGCATCACGACCGCGAACGATGCCCATATACCGACCACCAGCGTTTTGAGGGCCTTGTTCATTGCGTTACTGCCTCCCTCAATTCGTGGAAGGTCCGCCATATCCGGGGCCATGACCAACCCATCTTTCGTAGACCCCGCTTGAGCCGGCCGCGCATCTTCCGGGGCGGCTCGCTTCCCAACAGGTCGAGGATTTCCCCCGGTGCTCCCGTCAGGATTCGGACCACCTCCTGCGCTTCGCTCGACAGGCTTCCCACCCAGTCAAGGAATATGAACTCCCGCGCCGGATGCGCCGTTTCCCGGAGATCAACCATTTCCTCCGGGTCGGGCAATTCCTGCGGGGCATCCACCTTGGCGACATAATCATGTAGGTGATTGGTAATCACCATCCACGACCATGTCGAAAGGGCTCCCCGGTTGGGGTCCCATGATTCAATGGCCTTCCGGGTCGCATGGCGCGCCTCCCCCTCGAAGTCCCGGACATCGCGTCCGTAACATCGGGCAAAGTGCCACGCCCGCTTCAACGCGAGCCGTTCGACCGATTTGAATAACTCGACTTGGCCTCGTCTTCGTCGACCGCTCGGGCGATCAATTCCTCCAAGGCTCGCAACATCGTCTGCCCCCGCCGTCGGGCGAGGGCTCCGAACCGGTTGCGCAGGTCCACCGGAAACCGGGGAATCCCCCATGTCTTCCGGGTATCTTGTCGCTTTTCCGCCATAGTTTCTACCCATCCTTTGTTCCTTTCGTGCTCGGTCCTACCTCATCAGGGGCGGGAGGACCAATATCCCAGCCCGACCGGGGGCCATCCCCCGGTTTCGGTTAGTTTTGGCGCCGGCGTCGTCCTTCGGTCTTGACCTTGGCAACATCTTCATGGTACCAAGTCTGCTTGACTTCCCTCATCACCTTCGTGCGGGCCGCGCCGCGGCCGGTCCCCGGAATCAGGGGTATGGTAAAGGCCCTGTAATCGGGATCGAAGCCGCCCAGTTTGTGACGCATTCGGGAGTAGGCCGTATGGATATGGGTCACCACAAAGGTCATGGGGCGTTTACCCCTGATCCTCGAGGCGAACACAACCATATGCTTGAATCTCGGCTCCCGGCCCTTCTTCGGGACTGCGGGGACTTCTACCGGTTGGGGTCCATCCACCTTTGAGTAGCCTTGGATGTACCATCCTTCCCCCTTGGGGGCGTGGTGCATCAATTCGGCCCTCATATGTTCGTGGCTGTCCGATTCCCAAGCGGTCAGGACCTCGATACCCCTAACGATAAAGGTCTCATTATGGGGCCGGGGTTTCCTAACCACTCGCGCAAACGAGCAGTTAATGTAGGTCGTCATCGTGCTTCATGCTCCTTATGGCTTGCCTCATCAGGGATCGGGGTGCCATCCCGACCCGACCCGGGGAAGGCCCCGGGTTTCGGCATGTTACAGCTGCGAAATGACGCGGTCGTAAGCCGCATCGAGGACCTGCATTTTGGCCCTGCTGTTCAGGTGGTAGAGGCGGCTCATCGCCAACGTAATTTCACCCGCCAGCATTGTGACTTGAGCCTTGGAAGGTTTGATGTCTTCCGCGGTCATAATCCGGTAAGCCTCCCTGACCCGCTTCTCATCCACGTAGATGAGAAGCCGGTCGACGCATCCCGCATATAACTCGTTGACCGCCTTCTTGACCCACGGAAGGGATCGCAGCGCTTTCAACGTCGTATTGGTGACGCGGCCGTGACGAAAGTTGATTCGCCGGACCGGCTTGCGATTCAAGCTCCGTAGATCGGAGTAGACGGTCCCACCGCCGGGGAATATGTCCATCTCCGCCAGAAGGGCCACCACCATTTGTTTCGTAGTCTTCTTCATGCTTTTCTGTGCTCCTATTGACTTTGCCTCATCAGGGGGTGGTTAGTCATTCCACCCCGACCCCCTTGCGGGGGTTTCGGCTTATTGGAAGGCGGCGACCTTCGGTATTTTAGGGCTGCGCCGGTCAATCCTGACCTTCCGGCCCTGTTTCCGCCACCTACGCAGCAGGGTGGCCAGAAAGTCCCGCCGACTCCGGTTCTCGTTGATAAACCGGAGGGGCATCCACCCATCTACCATGTAATCCAGCCGCCACATTTTTGTTCTCGGCAGGTAGTTCATGCTTTCGTGCTCCTATGATCTGTCTCATCAGGGGTAGGGGATCGGCCTACCCGACCGGGGGAAATCCCCCGGTTTCGACTTCATACCCGAAACAGGTGCTGTCGCGGGATGATGTTCTTGGTGGTCGTCCGGCGCCCCGGCCGGCCGAATCCGTGGCCGTGAATACCGCTGAACACGCGGTCCATGGAGTCCCCGAATTGCTTCCGGGCCGCTTCCGTGACGGAGGGCGGGGGCGGGGGCTCATGGATGTGCTCTTTGCCCTTGCGAACAAAAAGCCGGTTGAACCATTTGCCGACGTTACCAAACATGCTCATGCTCTGCTTTCCTTTCTGTTGTGACCTGTCTCATCAGGGATAGGTGGTCATCCTATCCGACCCCGGAACGTCCGGGGTTTCGACAAAAAAACAGGGCCGGGATTTGTGGTCCCGGCCCTGTCTGTGCTTCTCTCCTTCCGGCCCTACTTGATGGTGTAGCGGCCCTTGTCGTCCTTGGTGACCTTGACCCCCTGCTCACGGGAGATGCGGCCGGGGACCTGAACGTTGATCGTCCCCTTCATGGATTCCGCTTCGCGATCCGGGAACGCCTTCACGAGGTGCTCCAGAATCTGTTCCTTCGTCGCCGGCCCCTTGCGCAGGCGGGCCAGAATCTCGGCGATCACGCCGGGCTTCTTCTCGCCCTTGGGCTTCTTGTCGGCCTTCGCCTTCGGCGCCTTCGCCCCGCCCTTGCGGCCACCCTTGGGGGCGGCTTCTTCGGCGGCCGGCTTGGCCGGAAGCTTGATCTGCAGGCCGGTCAGGTAGTCCCGGGTCGCGTCGGACAATTCGTCCTTCGCGTCGAGTTCCTTGCAGACCTCGCGGAACTCTTCGGTGAGGTCCTTGGAGGTGTCCGGATCGAGCGCCGGGTCCAGCTTCATCACCTTGTTGAGTTCCGCGGCGACGGCGCGCGCCTCCTTCGAGACTTCGGCCACCGGGGTTTCGGTCGTTTTCCTGCTCTTCTTGCTCGCCATGGAATGTTCCTCCGTTGTTGGCGTTGCTCTGCATGCCCCACCATGGGGCTTACTCACTCCTAATGGTACGGGCGGGGTCGTCATTACGTTAACCCCTGACCTGCCTCATCAGGGGGTGGGCAGTCAATCCCACCCCGACCGGGGGAAATCCCCCGGTTTCGGCTTAGTTCATTCGACGCGACCGGAAAAGGAGTCTCACCCCCATTTCCTGTAGCGCTTCCCTCGAGTAACGGGCGTTCCCTTCGTATTCCCCCGCCCATCCCGAAGCCACCCCGTTGAAATGAACCATCGCGTAGAGCGGCGATTCAAACTCGTCAGTGGCGCTGGTCCGGTGGACCTTGAATTGGTACCCCTTCCGGGATACCAAGACATCCCGCGGCCGGAGATACTCGGGTAAGAGGTCCTCGTCCGCGATTCTATCCCCCCGCCGGCTTTTCTTGGCGGGTACTTCCTCATCCAGCGGTTGTACGGGCCTGTCGGGTCGGCCCGAGTGCCCGTGCTCTTCACTGGGTAGAAGACTTCGTCGTCTGCTCATGTATTCGTGCTCCTAGTTGGTTTGCCTCATCAGCCCGGAGGGGACCACCCTTCCGGAGACCGGGGGAAATCATCCCCCGGTTTCGGCTACCGAACGATCGCCATGGCCTCGTGGTAACTCGCCTGTTCCTGCGCCGCGATCCCCTCCGGGCTCATAGCCCACATGTGGCGCCAGTAACGGATTCGTTGGGTCCGCCCCTCGATGTGGGCGTAGAGGGCCTTGACCCCTTCGTAGGTCAACGACTGGATTCGCCGGTCCTTCCCGTCTTCGCGTCGGCTCCAAGCGGCGTTCATAAGAAAGGCTTCGGTCGATTTCACCGTTTCCCCTACCATCCCCCCGCAGGTGAAGGTCTCGAAGATAACCGCCAACCCGTGGCGCCATCCGAGGTAAAAGACCTCCCCGTCATGGCCACAATGCGCCGGCGATTCCGGGTCCGCCAACTCCCCCTTTATGATGTCTGCGACGGGGAGAAGGTTGTCGAACGATTCGTACCATTGCTTGCTACTCATGTGCTCTTGCTCCTATGGTTTACCTCATCGGGCCGGGGGGAACCACCCCACATCGGCGACCCGGGGATTCCCCCGGGTTTCGGTCAGATGCCGAACATTTCCTTTATCGTCGCTTTGAACTCGGTTGGCGTGATCTCCTTCCATCCGTCGGCGTGGGTGAACTTGGCGATTGCCGTCGTATGTCCACCGGTTCCGGAATGGAGCACCGCCAACTCCACATATCTGCCATCCCGCAGGTTGCCCCGCGCGCTTTCCAGAATGGCGTAGTTGGTCGGTAGCTTCAAAGCCTTGACAATGGCCGTCCTACTCATGTTCTGTGCTCCTTATGGCTTGTCTCATCAGGTCCGGGGTTGCCACCCCCATGACGACCGGGGGCTATCCCCCGGTTTCGACTAGCGATCCTTCCGGTTGTGGTTGACGTGGGCGCAGCGGTGGACCGCGCTCGACAGGCGGCCCTTCGCCCGTTCCAGCGCATCTCGTAGGGCATCCATCTTCCGATCCAGTTGCTCGTCGTCGATTTCCCACTGCTCCCACTCGATGCGTTCCAGCGCCCGAGTGGCCTGTTGGATGTGATCCCCCGCAAGGGAGAAGTTATCTATGGTCGACGTTTTCATGCTTCGTGCTCCTATTGACTTTGCCTCATCAGGGGGTGGTTAGTCATTCCACCCCGACCCGGGGAAGGCCCCGGGTTTCGGCTACTCCTTCAAGAAAACCTGCCCATACGCCTTGACCTCCTCGATTCCATTCTCCCGGTCGAGGTGATAGATCAGGACGTAATGCGCTCCCGGTTTCCCGAGGCGCCCGTCGTAATCTTCCCACTCGATGGCCAACTTCCTCCACATCGGCCCCCGGTCCTCGGTTAGGTCATCGTCCTCGGCCCGCGCCAAGGTGATTCCATCTCCCGCGCACCCCGAGCAGATTGCGTACGCGCGTTCCGCGAAGGTTGGGTTCTCGGTCAACTCGCGGGGGAGGGGGAGGCACATAAACCTCTTCCCCGGACCCCTGCCGAGGATTCCGTCCCACTCGATCGCTTCCAGCTTTGCTGTCATTGCCCATGCTCCTTATGGCTTGCCTCATCAGGGATCGGGATGCCATCCCGACCCGACCCCCTTGCGGGGGTTTCGGCGTTACTTCAACACGACGTTGTCCGAGACGATCCGGCCCTTGTCGGTATCATCGGCCCCGTTCAGCTTCGTCAGGTCGATGCGCAGGTTGGTCCTGCGGTGAAAGCCCCGGCGTCGGCCGAGGGCCATGATCCGGTCGAAAGGTAGGTCGTCAACCAACTCGCCGGCGTACCCCAAGTGATCGATGGCCGCCAGAACTTCTCCTAGCGTCGAACCCGATCCGGGTGCAGTCCATAGTGTCATGTACTTCGTGCTCCTTCTTTTGACCTATCTCGTCAGGGGGTGGAAGGTCAACCCACCCCAACTCCGAGGCTCGCGCCCCGGAGTTTCGATTAGCAGGGATCGGGGAAAGATTCCCCGGCCCCCACATCGAAAAGGAACAACATGTAGCATTTTACTTTGGATTCGCTTCGCGCATCAGTCAGTCACGGGGCTTTCCCCGCTCCTCCTCCGCTGGGGTGCCAAAGGGTCACCGGTGGGAGGGATCAGTTTCAGTAGATCAACTCGCCAGCCCGCAGATTGAACTCCGGTCGCGGGCTATAGGAGCCGCAGCGATAGATTCCGACGCATGCACCTGCTTGGAAGTGCTGGCCTTCCGGGCGACATATTCACGGGCGGGTTGGGTATCCTCTCCGGCGGTTAATCCCGCAGGCCCCTCACCGGGGCTTCGTCCCTCGCACCTGCCTGTCGCTCACTATTCTGTTTTCAAAGAGCCCCCCGGGCCTCGGCCGCCCGCCTATCGGGAACCCCCCGTTCCCCTCGACCCCCGCCTCCCTCAGACCCATGTCCGACCGAGCCCCTATAGTCGGAAATCCCTTAAAGGACTTAAAGAAAATAAAGCATCTTTATTCTGTTGAGCATCAACGGGTTATGGAGATGGGAAACGAAAAGCCGTGGAATCCCAAGGAATACCCCCTAGTCCCCCTCCCATGCGCCCCCTGACCATAGGGAACAAATGTTCACGCATCGAAAAGGCATGAAGAGAGCGGACCCCAAGGAACCGACCAAGGCCCATCGTCCAAAGAGGGAAGTTCTCGATGCCGGTCGGTGGTTCCCTATCGCCAAGACCCTGACCCTGCGCTGCTGCCGATGCAGCCTCACCCATACCCATCAGTACCGGGTCCGCGCCAACGGCTCGCTCGAACTAAAGGTGACCTAAGCCGAAAGGAACCCTCCCGTGGGACGAAGAACCAAAAATGGAAACGGATCAAACGGACCCCCTAGGCCAAGGCACGCCGGGGGAAGGCCCTGTGAGTTCAAGGAGGAGTATATCGAGCAGGCCCGGGTCGCCTGCTCGGAGATGGGGGCCACCATTGAACAACTAGCAGAGCTGTTCAGTTGCGCCATACAAACACTCTACACATGGGGCCGCCGATACCCCGAGTTCATGGACGCGATAAAAAGTGGTCAGGACTACTGGAACAATCTGCGGATCGAACGGAGCCTCCTCGAACGGGCCATGGGATATGAGTACGAAGAGGTGAGCCGGAAGAATACCGTTATCAAGACCCGTCGGGGAGATACGCCGATTCCCGCCGAAGAGATCACACGGACCAAGAAGAAGACCGCCCCGGATACCACCGCCATTATGTTCTGGCTGCAGAACCGGGACCCCGAGCGGTGGAAGAACGTCCGTAGGGTGGAAGCGCAGGTGAGCGGGAAGGTCACGCATGAGCACGAAGTCGTCGACCTTTCCAAGCTATCGGAGAAGGAACTCGAGGAGCTCGAATCCACCCTTGGGAAAGCCAAGGTGGAGGTGGACGCCAAGCAGCCCCGGTTCGATCCCCGCGCCATGGGGTCGGCCCGGAACTAGATTCCCCATGGGCACCCCCACCAGCGCCCCGAATCGACGACCCGGGCTCCAGTCGATTCCGTCCATTGAACGGATTCGGGACGAGTTATCCTACCGGTCTTTCCATTACTTCGTCCGGAGGTTCTGGAAATACGTCGACCCCGACCCCTTCATAGACGGATGGCATCTGCGGGCCATCTGCTCCCACCTAGCGGCGGTCAGCCGGGGGGTCATTCGCCGGCTCATTATCAACATTCCCCCGCGCCATATGAAGTCGCTGGCCACCTCGGTCTTTTGGCCGGCATGGGATTGGTTGCACCGGCCGGATCGGCGGTGGCTATTCGCTTCCTATGCGCAGACCCTCTCCTTAAGGGATTCGGTTCGGTGCCGGCGACTTCTTGATAGCCCCCCATACCAGCGGATGATCCAGCGGCTCCACCCCGGGTTCGCTTTGGCCGATGACCAGAACACCAAGAGCCGATTTGATACCTATATCGGTGGGTATCGCATTGCCTCCTCGGTCGGCGGGGCTTTGACCGGGGAAGGCGGCGACATCATAGGGATTGACGATCCCCATAACATCATTGATGGGGAATCCCCGGCCATGCGGGAAGCCTGTTTGCTCTGGTGGTCGGAAGTCATGCAGACCCGCCTCAACGATCCCAAGACCGGGTCCTTCGTTATCATCATGCAGCGCATCCATGAGCAGGACCTAACCGGGTATATCCTGTCGAGCCCCGCGGCCGACCAATGGGACCACCTATGCCTGCCGGCCCGCTTCGAGGGGGACCGGGTACAATCCAGCCTTGGGTTCTGCGATCCCCGGACCCAGCAGGGGGAGCTCCTATGGCCCGAACGATTCGGGGAGGACGAGGTCAAGGCCATCGAGTCCTCCCTCGGCTCCTACGCCTCGGCCGGTCAACTCCAGCAAAGGCCCGCCCCGCGGGAAGGGGGCATGTTCAAGGTCAGGATGTTACGTTTGGTGGACTCCTTCAATCCCAAGGATGTGATTGCTTCGGTCCGTTACTGGGACAAGGCGGCCACCGAAGGCGGGGGCAAGCGGACCGCGGGCACCTTGATGAGCCGCATGCGGGATGGTAAGTTCATCGTCCGGGATGTTCTGGCGGGGCAGTGGGATGTGGGTCACCGGGAGTCCATCATTCAAACCTGTGCGGCGCGGGATGGCCGGGACGTTCGGGTATGGGTGGAGCAGGAGCCCGGAAGCGGGGGGCTCGAGAGTGCACAGGCGACCATTGGCCGATTGGCCGGCTACCGGGCGTTTGGGGATAAGGTGACCGGGAGCAAGGAAAGCCGGGCCGAAGCCTACGCCGCCCAAGTGGAGATTGGTAACGTGGGATTGGTCCGGGCTCCATGGAACGCCAGATTTGTCGACGAGCATCAAGCCTTCCCGCGGGGGAAGTTCACCGATCAAGTGGATTCGGCCTCCGGGGCCTTCGCCAAGGTGAGCCGGGCGACGGGCGGGGTGGCGATCCTTCCCTAGAGGTCGGCCCATGCGATATAAGCAAGCGGTTGACGACGAGTGGATAGCCCCGGTCAAGCGGGGTTACAAGATGGCGTGCTGTGATTGCGGGTTGGTGCATCGGATCGACTTCGATCACATCCCCTGCGGTCGGGGGCGCAAGGTCATCTTCCGGGCCTTCCGGGATGAGAGGGCCACCGCCGCCAAGCGTCGGGAGGACCGTAAACGACGATTGAAAAACGTTGACTCCTCCGCCCCCATGACCTAGGGGTCCGGCTTGAATGAAGAGTGAGAAGAGGACACTTGTCCCCGGAGAATCCAACATGTGAAGACCTTATTTCCCTTTCTCGGCTATTCCCTACAAACGGGTGACTGCCACCGGGAACTTCCCCGCGGGCTGGAATATAACAGCATGACCTTCGGCAAGGGGAGTTTGTCCTACGAAGAGGCCGTATTCCTGTTTGGGCTGGTGGTGGGGATGAAACCCCGCGTGGTAGTCGAGACCGGGGTCGAGACCGGGGCTTCCACCCTTCATCTGGCCGCCGCGCTGGAACACCAGAACTACGGGAAGCTCTACGCCATCGAGAAGGACCCCCGCAGCGTCCACGAGGTCCAGCGGCTCGTCGAGACCTTGGGATACCAGACCCGGGTTCAGTTACTTTTAGGGGAGAGTGAGGACTTTCTGGCCGACCCCGCCTTCTACCAAGCCGTGGCTTCCCCCGTCGATCTGGCCTTTCTCGACACCAGCATTCCCCGCCGAGTCACCGAGTTGGACTTGATCCTGCCCCATATGCGGCCCGGTGGATTGGTGGTCCTTCACGATACCAACCCCCTCCACCCCATGGGAGATATGCAGGTGGAACATGAGTTGGAAGACTTGCGGACGGGGCTTCGGTTCATCCATATGAACTCGCCCCGCCGCATGACGCTGGTGCAGAAGGAGCTGTGACATGAATCGCCGATCCTTCATTACCAAGTTGACGGCCGGGGCCGGGGCAGCCGTCGTGGCAGCGGGATGTAAGCCCGCGGAAGCGCCACTGCTCGATACGGCCCAAGTCTTCAAGCGGGTTCCCGAGGCGCCGGGCACCAAGCTGTTGTTTGGCATGGTCGACTATCCCTATCCACTCCGGCTCCGGGGCTTCCCGGCCGGGAGTATGTGGATCAGGGTCAGACCGGATGACTTCGTAAAGGTCAGGGTGGCCGATGGGAATAGTGTTAGGTGGTTTGTGGTCTGCGAGAAGGAGCAGGGAGTTCTCGAGCCGGCCATGGAGATCAGGCCGGACCTGCGGGGGAAGATGGGTTAAACGTGAAAGCCCTTCCCGTCAAGCTGCTGCCCGAGCGGGGGTATGTGAAGTGTGAGCCTCTTGCCGCGACCCACTTGGCCCTCAAGATTCCGGGGCCTACCGGGAACTGCTGCCTACCGATCCTTCCGGGCCGCTGGACGTGGAACAGGGACGTAGACGCTCCCACGCTACGCCCTAGTCTGTTGACGACGGGCGGAGACTTTCGGTGCCATTGTTGGATCACGGCGGGGAAAGTGGAGTTCCTCGCCGACTGCTCCCATGAGCTTGCCGGGCAGACGTTGGACCTGTGCGAGGTGGATGAGGCGTTTTACTTGCCATGAACCCGCCTAACACTCCCCACGAGAAAGGGGACGGACCCGTTCTGCATGACGAGATGCTGAGGATCACGGCGGTGTATCTCGCTCGCATGAAGGAGCTGGGCGCTGACGCCATTCAAGTGCTGTTAACGTGGGAGAGGAGCGACGGGGGCACTGATTGGATTTTCCAAGGGCTGGGCAATTCTTTCGCCCGGACCGACATGGCGCGGAAGTTCATGGTGGAGAAGGACGAGTTGCACCGCGGGCTCCAGCAGGCGCGGATGTTTCCCGACGAAGGGGAGGATTGATTCGTGGGTACCATCACTCACAGCAGCAAAGGCGGGCAGGAGTTCCAAGGGAATAACGCCGGGGGGCGGTGGGTCACGATTCGGGGGCGGAGGGTGTATATCAAAGGTCCGGGTGAGGTTCCTGTTCGCTTCGACCCAAAGGATGGAATAGGAGCGGTGCCCAACAATCAGTCCATTGATTACTTTGGGTTTCAGAAGAAGCTCACTCCCGACCAGTTTCTACAGCTCGCAAAGCCCCAAATGATGGAACCCACGGCGCCGGGCATCGAGAAGGCAATACGGAAAGGGAAAGCGGTGGGTCCCCCTTTCTTCTCTGTTGAGTGGCGCGAAAAGGTAGGGGCGTGGAGAATAACATCCCATGAAGGGCGGAACAGAAGCATCGCGATCCGCAATATCAATCCCAAGACGCTAATGCCCGTTCACTTTTTCCCAAGTGGTGGGTTGAGGGCTCGCGATCTTACGCCCGAGATGTTACAAGCATCTATCATATCCGAAGACGGTTCGTCCTCCATGTTGTTGTAAGAGGTTCAAATGAAACACCTTGTGATATGGGCTTGCTTCCTCGCCACTACGGCGCTTCTTCTGTGGGTAGGGCGCGAGTGGCAGCGCCGGGACACCGAGCAGCAGGAACTTCGCCAAGCAGTGGAGCAACTTCAGCGGGCCTTGGATTCCCGGCCCCAGTTAAACGAAAGGTAGGACTATCATGGCCCGCAGGAAACCAACGCAGAAGTCCGGTCGGAAGGTCGAAAAGTACGACAACGGGGTGGTGGTCACTACCCTTGGGTCGGACCGCCGGGAGACCAAGCCCCCCGAAACCGGGACCCTTCGCCGCGCCCACGCCAAGCAACTCGGTTCGCAGAACCAATCGGGGGCCTCCACCGGGGCCGGGGGCATCCAAATCGACATGGGGGAGGGAAGGGCCCCGCTCATTCTTGATGCGCCCGCCCTCGAGGTGCTGGCCGGCCGGACTCACCAAGTCCTTGAAAGCCGGAGTGAGCAGCTCGACACTAACATTCTCGCGTGGAAAGGCGGCAAGGATTACATCGACGAGCGGCTCTCCCGATACGCCGGGGAAAGCCGTATCTCGTGGGAAGGTGGGTCCCGCGAGGACGGGGTGGAGGTCACCGGGCGCAAGGATCAGGCCCATATGATCCCCTATCCGGGGCGAATCGTAGGGAAGATCAACCAGTATGTGTTCTCGCAGGAAGTGACCCGGAAGGGGGTGACCGACGAGCAGCGGAAAGCCCTGCTGGATAACATCAGTCGGGATGGTCGAAGCATCGAGTCGGTGATGGCGGAGGTCAATTCCTACCTGACCGTTTGCGAGTGGGTCTGGTTGGGGGTGGACATGCCCAAGCCCCCCGTGGAGCGTGAGGGGGGTCAGGTCACCATGGAGGAAAAGGAGGAGTTCGCCATCCGCCCCTACTGGAACGTCTACTCACCGACCGAAGTGGTGGACTGGGCTTTCGACGATCAGGGCCGGTTAGAGTGGGTCTTGGTGGAGTCGGAGTATTACGACAATTCCGATCCCCTCAAGAAGCCGAAGTGCATCCGGGTCAGGAATCTGTGGCTTCCGGGGGTCCGGGTGGAAATGCAGATCGGGGACGACATGGGGAAGGGGGACAAGGTCACTCAAGTTACCGCCTACCCGTTCCATCTGGACGAGGTCCCTTTCATTCTGGTGGGGAAAATCTCCGACGAGCCCTACCTGTTTGATTCCATCGAGTCCATTAACCGGACGATCCTCGACCTCGAATCGGTCTCCCGCCAGAACTACTACGACCGATGCTTCCCACAGATGTATCTGCCCGCCTCGGTGGTATCGGCCACGGCCCATACCCTGAACATCGATCCCAAGAAGGCTATTGAACTTATCATTGGTCTGAACTACCCGATCCTCTTGGAGCAGACCGATACTCCCCCGGGTTACATCATGCCCCCGGAAGGCGGCATGTCGGCCATTGACGAGAAGGTCATCAAGCTGCGGGAATCCATGTTCGAGTGCGTGGGACTCATGCTTCGGCAGGAATCCCGCGCGGCGGCCTCCGGGGAATCCAAGGCGTGGGACTTCCTCGACGCCAAGCAGGTGCTCGCCTCCCGGGCCATCGTGTTACAAGAGGCGGAACGGAAAGCGGTGGAGTTGTCGGTGCGGTGGGACCCCGCCTTCCCGGATTACACCCCGGTCTATCCCACCGACTTCGATCTCGGGGATGTGACCGCCGATATGGCCAGCCTCGCCGATATTGCGCAGGTCCCCATGCCGGTTGAGATGGTTCGGGTCATTCTCAAGCGGCTGTTCGAGCGGGTCAGCAGGGTGGGCCGGGCGGACATCGATTCGGCGGAGGTCAAGGCCGTACTTAAGGCCATCGACGCTTTCGAGCAGGAGAAGCCGGAGCCGCTCGACGATCTCCTTGGTAAGGCGGCCAAGGGGCTACTTCGGGGCAAGCCGGGGCAGGAGGGGAAACCCCCCGAAGGTGAGGGCGGGGAACCCCCGAATCCTGACGACGAAGAAGATGACGAAGAGACCAAGCCGGGGGAATAAGCCGTGAGGATCGTCCAGTTCCCGTTGAATCTTGACCTCAAGGAGATGGGGGTCAGCCTTAAGGGCGGAGTCCCTTATGTGTGTTGTGATTCCATTGCCCGCTTCCTACATCGGTTCACTAACGGGCTGGGGGTGGTCTCCTCCGCGGTGCTCTACTCCCGGCCCTATAGTGGTCAATCCCTGAACGGGAAGCGATTGGTGGTCTACCGGCCGTTGGGGTGGGGGGACTCCTTCATCACCGCCGGGGTTATCAAGGCCCTGCTCGCCCGGTGGCCCTCCGCTCACATTGATTTCAGTGTGACCCGGAAGCAGCGGGCTACTTTGTGGGACCCCTGCCCCTTTCCCCTTCCCTTCGGCATGCAATCGGAACTTATCCCCCTGCAGGAGTGGGACACTTACGACTACCATCTGTGCGGGGAGCATTGGTGTGAGGAGGACGCCCACCCCGGGCAGGGTAACATCTATGACTCGATCTTCTACCATATCGGGCTGCCCGACCCCACCCCGGCCGACAAGGTCCCATGGGTTCCCGAGGTTAACCCCGCGATCCGGGCGAAGGTGAGGGAGGAGTTCTTTTCCGGGACATGGCCCCATACTCTGGTCTGGCAACTCACCGCCGCGACCCCGATCCGCACCTACCCCCCGGAGAAGGCGAGGGAGTTACTTCACCTCCTGTGGAAGCGCCTCCCCAACTACCGCTTTTTGATGATCTGCCCCCCGGACCAATGGGAGGCTTTTCACTTCGACGCCCTTCCGGGGGTCGTACGTTGCTTTGACGGGATGCCAGCGCTTATCGAGATGATCCGGAACTCGAGACTAGTTCTCGGTCCGGATAGCGCGGCCATTCACATCGCCGGCGCCCTCGGCATCCCGTCATTTTCCTACTGGTCCTCGTTCCACCCTGACGACCGCATCAAGTACTATCCGGGAGCCTCCCACTGGTTCCAGAAAATCAAGTGCTCACCTTGTCGGGCCCATGAGCGCTACGACGAGCGGGACGGAAAGGTGACCATCACCGGATGTCCCCTGACTGCTTGCGGGGATTACTGCGCCGGGCTTCGATCCATTGACCCGGAAGTCATCGCCGATCAGGTGGTGGGTATCATCGCCGACTTGAATGCGGAAGAGGGCGGTGAAAAAAGAACGTGACTATTGGTGCCGGGTCACGTAGGGGTCCGCGTGTGATAGTCGAAGTGGCAATGTGTGTAAGTTTCCCCGCGGGTGCGGGTGTCCCCTCTTCTCCGGGGTTTTGGAGATGGCGGCCGATCGCTGCGCCGGCTTTCAATTAGCGCAGCAGGTTAGAGGAGTTACCAGACCATGAGAATCAGCGACCTACTCAAGAAAATGCGGGCCGGCGAGCAACTCTCCGATGAGGAGCAGACGTTTGTCGATTCGTATTCCGAACCCGACGTGGAGAAGCTGGCCAACGACCGGGCCGCGAAAGCGCGTCTCGAGTTCAGCGGCAAGCTCAAGAAGGCCGACGAGGAAAAGTCGGTCCTGCAGCAGCAGCTTGAAGCCCTGCAGCAGAAGATCGACGCCGCAGAAGGTAAGGAGAAGTCGGAGTTGGAGAAACTCCAAGCGAAACTCGAGAAGCTCACGACCGATCTGGAAACGGAAAAGGCCGAACGTACCAAGGCAGCGGCCGAAAACGCGAAGCTCATCCGGGGTCAGAAGGTCGACAAGGCGTTCGCCAAGATCAAACTCATCGAAGGAGTGAATGTCAGTGACGCGCGGGTTCTGGTGGATCACCTGCTCACCGACGTGGACCTCGACGATGAGGAGATGGTGGACCTTAAGCTGGACGAGTTCCGTCAGCGTAACAAGCCGCTGATTCTGACCGAATCGAAGTCCGGGACCGGGAGCCGGGGTGATAAGGGCGGCGCGGGAGGTCGGGGTAAGATCAGTACGGTTGACACCTCGGCCCTCCTCGAGATGGCCACCTCTGGTAACATTGCGGAAGCGGAGAAGGCGCTCGCCGACGCGGGAGCCGCGATCAAGGCCGGCGCGAAGGTAACGTGAACAACCAACCAAGAGGCAACATCGCAATGAAGAAGC
>JACCDR011807212.1_pt1 | contig 41055 bp, 78 predicted proteins | sample 7446431 | NCBI WGS metagenome assembly JACCDR01 (sample SAMN15323443, study PRJNA562643) | freshwater metagenome | isolation source: river surface water | place: USA:Blue River Watershed | collected 2017-08-17
AGACAAGAGCCAGAGCAAAAAGAATTTACTCAAGAAGAAATTGATAGAGCGAGAAGAATTTATAATAAAACAAAAAGTATAACTAAATTTCAAAAGGCATTATCTCAAACAGATAAGGGCAAGGATTTGCTTGACAGAGGTATAATGGACGAGCTGTTAAAGCAAATATCCACTAAGCCTGAGATGAGTAATAAAGATAGAGAGGAATCTGTTAAGAAAAGGCTTGTTGATTCAAAAGGATTGCCTCAAGAACTAAGAGACAAAATTAAAGATAGCGGTCTTACTTCTGAATCATTTACAAACGATGAGTCTAAAAAGATTGTTGATGAAATAGTATCTGATTTAGGAATAGATGGAGCTGTTGAATTAGCAAAAACTAACAGAGTTAAGGGAAGTGTTAAGGCATTTATATTTGGAGCAGCTACAGATTATTATGCAAAACAAGTAGAGAGCGCTAAAACACAAGAAGAGAAAGATGCGTTTGCAGAAAAAGGAGCAGAAATAGTAGAAGAGTTTCAAAATAATGCAGAGGATTACGGAAGATTTATTCAAGCTATTGGGGGTTACTATAAAAACTCGCCATTAATAATTAAGAAAACAAGAATAAATCAATTAAAGAAAGATGCTCAGGCTGCTATGAAAAAATTAGTTAGCAGCACTAATAAAGCTAAGAATGTTGCTAAAGGATTTTCTACTGCCTCTAATAAAGTAAATACATCAAATTTAAACTCATTAAAAGCACCTAAAACAGCTCAAGAAAGAAACGCTAAGAGACAAGAAATACTTGATAGGTGGAATAAATCTAAGGGTAAGACTCAGCAGCAATTATCTGATTATACCAAGGAGCAAAAAGAGGACTTAATGGCAATGGCTATTCTTCACTTTACAGACGGTAAAATATCATTTGAGAGTTTTAAAAAAGCAATGAAGGATGATTTTGGTATATCATCCGAAGACATAAAAGAGATATATTACAAAGCTCCGATGACTGAATTTGATTCTAAAGGAAGAACATTAGAGCAAATAAAGAAAGATGAGTTTCCTGACGAGTATTTGAAGGAGCAAAATAGAATATTGGATAAATATTATCCAAAGAAAAGAACAGAGAATGAGACAAAACGAAAAGAGCAGCATGAAAAAATAATCGAGCAATACAATGCAGGGTTATTTAATGGTGGAGTTAATAAAGAGGGAAGACCATACGAGGATATATTCTTTGAAAAAATGGGAATATTAAACCCTAATTCACAAGAAGTACAACAAAAAATAGGTGAATTTGCTGAGAAAATAGGTAAGGCTCAAGAAGGCTCTAAGTATTGGATTGAACTTAACCAACAGTTAAATAACTACATAGCTGATATGCAATACAGAACTGCGTTAAAAGCAGGATGGGAAAGAACAATGGCTATATGGTACGCTAATATATTAAGTGGACTAAACACTCACTTAAAAAATGCTCAATATAACATTATACAAACTACTATAAATAATCCTTTATTGTTAGCCGAAAAAGCGTTATACAAGAAAGACCCTAAAAGAGCAATGTCTGTATTATCGGATATGTTTAAAGGGTTCTCAAGAGGCTCTAAAGAAGCTGCAAGGGTTATGAAAACAGGCAAGGCTACTCAATACGAAGGAGCTGGTGCTGCATCTGAATTAGAGAGAGCAGGTAAATGGGCTGCATTTTATAGAATCCCTGGTCGTGCATTAAGAGCATCCGATGTTTTATTTACAAGCAAAGCGTATCAAGATAAGATGCGAGAATTTGCTTACGAGATAGTTAAAGAAGAAAACCCTGATTTAAGTGCTTATGAGATAAACCAGAAGGTTAACGAGATGATTAATGGCACTAAAGAACAGTATAAATCAGCAAAAGAGCAAGCTATAAATGAGGCTAAAGAAATTTGGGGGCAAGATTTTGATATAGAAAAAAATAAAAATTTAATAGACATACGGGCATTTGAGATTATTGAGCAACAACAATCTCAAGAACTACAAAGACAAAAGAAAGATGCTATTAATTGGGCTAAGAAATCTGTTTTAACAAATAGACCAGCAGGTGTTCTTGGTGCTGTTGCTGATGGTATTCAGACAGTAACAAGTGCAATTGCGCCAGCTAAATTTGTAATGCCATTTATTAATGTGCCGCTAAACGTAGCTAATGCAATAGTTGACCGTTCTCCAATAGGTATTTTTCAGTCACTTATAGTAAAAGGAGAGTTTGAATACAAAAAGGGTCAATCCAGTATGTTTAGAGAATTTACTCCAGACGAAAAATTAGAATTAGCATTAAAGAGTATAAACTACACTATAATGATGGGTATTTTATCTGCTATAAATTTATCTAATGATGACGAAGAAGAAGGGCTTGTTATAACTGGTAAAATATCAGATAAGTTTTCTGATATTTCAAGTAAAGTAGCAGGAGGCGGTCTTGAGCCATATTCAGTATATTACGATGGCAAAAAAATAATGTCATACAAAACATCTCCTTGGATTGCGATGTTTTTGATACCTGGTTTAATAAGAGATTATTCTATATCTGAAAACAATAAAGAAGGAGTAAGAGATGATATAGCCAATGTTTCAGCAAACTACATGACATTTATGTTTGAACAATCAGCAATGAAAGGAATGTCAGACTTCTTTGATTTCGTTGGAAACACTAAAGATTTTGATGAGGAAAAATTAGGCAAGTACATGGCAAGCACAGCTTCTGCTATAATTGTGCCCAACCTAGTTAAACAAGCTAATAACCAAATTAAGTCATTAACAGAATCCCCTGACACAAGACCTATAGAATGGTATGATTATATTATCAAAGATGCTCCGTTCTTAGATGGAATGTTAACGACAAGAACAAATCATTTTGGAGAGCCAGTCGGAGAAAAATTAGATTTAGCTTTATTCCCAATAGGAGAGCGTTCTTTAGTTGATGTAACAAAGGATAATAAATACTATAAACTAGCTAACGAGCATAATTATACGCCTCAGTGGTATTCTGGCAGAAAGATAAGTATAAATGGCGAGGAGAAGGAATTAACAAAAACAGAATTAGATAATATAAATAAAAGAAGAGGGGAATTAGTTAAAGAAGCCTTAGATTCTAAGAATATATTTGTTGTAAAAGATTCTAAAAAAGAAAGCAAAGAATCTAATATAACAACTTACGATTACTTAAAATCATTAGAAAATGATGAATTTAAGGTTAAAATGGACGATGTGTTTAAAGAAGCTACTAAATTGGCTTTAACTGAGCTATATGGACAAAAAGTTGGCATATCTAAGTCTGAGATTAAAAAATATCAGGAGAAAGTAGAAAAAATAAAAGAAAGGCTTCCTGCTGCTAAAGAAAAAAGAATAGAAAAAGAGGCAGGCAAAACTCCTGAGCAAAAACAATTAGAAAAGATTGAATCAGAGAAGGCTGAGGCTCAAAAATATGGTCGTCCATTTGTAATAAAAATAGATGATTATTAATCCTTATTTATAATAATTCTAAATAAATCATTATATTTGTATATAATAAAATAGGCAATGGCAACAAACTATAAAAACTCAAATTATCTAAGAGTAGATAACGCAAAACAAACAATCCCATCAACTGCAAACGGGACAGGAACGATAGTTACAGAAGGCAAACACGTAGTAGGGACAAACACATTATTCTTATCTGAAATGCCAGTTGGTAGTTGGATATATAGCGCATCTCAAAACGAGATTAGAAAGGTTGTTAATGTTATTGATAATACTAAGGCTTATTTAAGCAATGCATTTACAGTTGACTTAGTAGCAGCAGCTCCAGCTATTATACACGCAAGAAACACAAACGTAAAGGCTATTTCTGTAGCTATTAAAGCAGGGTTAGCTGATGGAGCGATAGATGGAGTTACCTTATCTAACGGAACAGGAATGACATTCTCTAAGGATGGTAATAGCATGAAAGCTATAGGAGATTACGTTGACCCTATTATAGCAGATGGGACAGGAACTGTTATTCAAGCTCAATTAATGTACTAATGGACATAGGAACTAAAAAGAATCTAATTTTCGTAGCAAAATGGATTGGTTTTTGGGGAACTATCTATCTATTAGACACATTTTTAATAGGTAGATTTTTCGACACAACACTAATCAGTGCTATTATAGAAAACCCAAGCTATTCTTGCCTTGTTATATTGGCGGTGTGGGCTATGACGCTTGGTGAGTTTGAGGCTAGATTCTATCATTACAAATCAGAAAAAGATAAAAATAACGAGCATCCAATGTTTGCTTTTAGTAGATTATTGGTATTCTTATTAGCCTTTATTATTACAGATTGGAAGTTTACACTTTGCTATATGGCAATGTTTCCATTCTTCCACGATGGCGCATATTACACTCAAAGAAATTACATGAACCATACTCTTTATGCAAAGAAGTGGTTCGCTCAATCTACAACATCAACAGCATTAACAACAAGAATTTTCACACCAATAGTTAGAACTATTTTAGCAGCTTTAGCTATCGGAACAATAATAACCTTAAATATAATTTAATTAAATGGAAAATCAATTGACATTAAAGCAGGCAATCGAAATTATCGGAAAAGGATTAGCTGATGAATCATTAAAATTATCTCAAAGAGACCATGCGATTTTAACAGAGTGTTGGAAACTTGTTTATAGTTTTATTGATGAATCAGAGGCTTCTAAGGCCGAAGAAAAAAAATAATCAATAATTTTAAATGGCATCAGGTACAGGTTTTACATTAGCCAGTGGCACGTTTATACAACCTGTGCAGAATTACTCAGCACTACCTGCTGCTAATACTGTACCTGGCGCATACTACTTTTGCGAGGAATCGCAAGGTACTTGGTGGCTGCCTGGTTCTCTTGGTGGCACATTTTATAACTCAGGTTTATATTATTCTACTGGTACTGATTGGGTAAATGTAGAAGTTCCATTTCAAGCAACTCAAGCCGAAGTAAACGCAGGCGTTAATAACGATAAGTTTGTAACTCCGCTAACGCTAACAACGTGGTCTGGACTTGGAACGTATGTTCCATATACAGGAGCAACAACAAATGTTAATCTAGGTGCATTTAACTTAACTACACCAAAGATTTATGGTGGTAGCGCAGTTGGTAGTACATTAGACTTAGTTGGAACAAGTGCAAATGGTACTAGTTCTGTAGGGGCAATAGCCTTTAAGGTAGGTAATAATGGCGCAACAACTGCTGGTACTATCTATAATAATGGACAGTTTTTATATGGCACTACTACTGCTCCAGGTGGAGCATTGGCTATACCATTTAGAATAGGTAGTGGTACTAATACAATAGATATTGGTAGTTATTCAGCATCCTTTGCAGCCATATGGTTTAACCAAGCAACACCAGGCATAAGTAATTTTGGGTTCTTAGGTAATAGCACAACAACATACTTAAATGGTACATCAAATGTATATTTTACTATTGGCGGTACAGGTAAAGTAGCAATCTCATCAACTGGTATGAGGGTTGGTGATTCAACAAATCCAAGTGTACCATTACACGTAGTAGGTACAGGCGGTGAACCTTTTAGAGTAGGTTATGATGTAAGTAATTATTTTAGATTACAAATAGGAAGCACTGGTAATGTTGTATTTGCAGCAGTAGGGACAGGCGGTAGTTTTACATTTAGCAATAGCATTGCAGCTCCTTACGTAGCTAAAACAGCTAACTACACAGCTACAATATCTGATTTTACAATAGATTGTACTGCAAATAGTTTTACAGTTACTTTACCAACAGCAGTCGGTCATAATAGGATATATAATATAATAAATAGCGGTAGTGGAACAATTACAGTAGCAACAACAAGCTCACAATTAATTGGAAACATATCTCCAGCAACAACATTTACGCTTAATCCTAGTGAAGTATTAAACGTTCAGTCAGATGGGGCTAATTGGAAACTTTATGCTTAAAAAATAAATAAAATGTCAATATTTAGAAGTATACAATATTCTGACTCAGCAAACTTAGATGCATTTGCAAGATTAAGAATGTCACAACCAGAGACATTATTTGACTCTAAACAATTAGCAGATAAGCAACCATTATTTTGGGATGACCAATTAATAAGTGGTAGTGGTGGAGCATCAACATATAATACTAACCAAGCTAGTACAACACTAAGCGTTAGTGCTTCTACAGCAGCAGTTAGGGTAAGACAAACATTTAGAAGATTTAACTACCAACCAGGAAAAAGTTTTTTATTCATCCAAACATTTATACTTGGTGCAGCAGCAACAGGAATTAAACGTAAGGTAGGATTGTTTGATGCTAAAAATGGTTTGTTTTTAGACCAACAATCAGATGGTATAGGAGTAACTATTAGAACATATACAAGTGGTTCAGCAGTAGACACAAGAGTATTACAAGCTAATTGGAATTTAGATAAACTAAATGGCACAGGAGCGAGTGGAATAACATTAGACTTTACTAAAACACAGATTTTCTTTTGTGATTTTGAGTGGTTAGGAGTAGGTAGAGTTAGATTTGGATTCTTTATTAACGGCAAACCATACTATTGTCATGAGGTGTTAAATGCTAATAACACCACATTAGTATATATGAGTGTACCTAACTTGCCATTAAGATATGAAATAGAAAACACAGGAACAGGTGGGGCAGTAGGATTAACTCATATTTGCTCTACAGTTATTTCAGAAGGCGGTTTAAAAGATACTGGATTCCCATTTGGTGTAACAAGAGGAGCAACTCCATTAACTACATTAAATGATTCAAATATATACCCATTAATAGCAACAAGGTTAGGAAGTAATTATTTAACATCAAATGTTAAGATTTTAGACTTCTTTATTAACTGTACTTCAACAGCTACATATAATTGGTATTTATTATTAAATCCAACAATAGTAGGTACAGCATTAAGTTTCTCAGCAGTAACTAATAGTTCTATTGAGGCAGATGTTGCTACAACAAATGCTACAACAGTAACTGGCGGAACTATATTGCTAACAGGAGCAACTACTCAGAATAATGAAGGTGGTGTATCTAAGTTTTTAACATCAGACTTTAGTTATGGTAGCACCATAGCAGGGGTTAGTGATGTAGTAGTATTAGCAGTACAAAGAGTAACAGGAACATCAGAAACATTTTACGGAAGTTTAAATTGGAAAGACCAACAATAACATGGCAAACGTAGTAATAACAACAACAACAAACGGTGTTAAATTTGATATGGGAGTTTATGGCTCTATTATTGGATTTAGTAAGGCTTTTAGATTAAAACATAGTTTAAATAGAATAACACATTGTGGCAACTGGATAGAATACTTAACAGATGAGATGAAAACATATTCTGTTCATTATACAACAAACTCTTATAATGCAATTATAATTGACTCAATAGACGGAGTAGCTCCATCAAGTTTAGATGATTTATATGACAAACTAATAACAATGCTAGGATAATGATAACAAGAAATATAATAGATATACCTAATCATCCTGTATTAACAGATGTAACTAGAAAGGCACAAGTATTTAGGTCATATAAAGAATATGACACTAATAGGGTGGTATTAGTATTAAATATTTTTCACTATAAAGATGGTGAAGAAATTAAATACTTTCCTAAGCAAGCAGAGTTAATAGCTGATAATGAAACAAAAGTCAACCCTTTAAATGGTCAAATAGTTGATTCTGATACAGAAGGAGCAATAGGAGAGTATGACTATCTATGGTATATAGTAAATACAGCTAAAGCATATACAGAAGCTGAATTAGAAGAGATATATATTAATCTAAGAACAGATAAAATAAACACTAAACTTTATAGTTAATGAACATAGTAAAAGACACATCAACTAAGAAATTTGGACTAGCATCATTAACATTACTGTTTGCTGTAGTTATGTTTGCACTTGTTACTCCAATTGCAATTATATTTAATCTTATTTTCTCAATATATAACAGAACTATAATGGGGTTTTTAAACTTCTGGGGCTGGATTATATATCAATCATGGACAGTTATATACGTGCTTAAATTCTCAATAGCATTATGTATAGACTTCTTTGGTAATGCATTTGCAGGACATTTAATTAAATACTTTGTATTAAAAGAAAAAGATGTTTGGAATATATTTGGTATAGGTAATATAACATTATCTGCTGCTATAGGACAAGCAATATTCTCAGAAAATGTAAGTAAATTTGGATTATGGTTATCTAAATCATTAGATGTTTTATTTGATGAAGAAAACCACTGTTTAAATGCTTATGCTAAATGGTTTAATGAAGATAGTAAAATATAATTATGATTAAAGAGGTTTTTATAAATAACTTTTCAACAAAATTAGCTGTAATAGGTGTGGCTTTTTTTGCCCCAATATTACCAGCAATGTTTGCGGTTGGATTATTAATAACAATTGACACTATAACAGGAATCCTTGGAGCTAGAAGGCTTGGAGAAAAAATAGAGTCAAAGAAGTTTGGCAGAGTAATAACAAAGATGTTAGTGTATCAGTTGTTAATTATAAGCTCTCATTTAGTGGAGTTATATTTATTTGATTTACTACCAATAGTTAAAATAACTTTAGGATTCTTAGCTATAACTGAATTTTTAAGCATAGGGGAAAACTTTTATAAATGTACTGGCAAGAACTTTGTAAGTTACATTAAAGAATATTTAGATGTTAAGTTTAGGGGAATGTTAAAACAAAAATAAATAACATGGAAGACTTGAGTAAACACGTTACATATAGAGAAGCTACTTTTTCGCAAACTGCAATTAATCATGGTATAGATAATACTCCTAATACAGAGCAGCTAGAGAATATGAAATTAGTAGTTAAGGCTTGCTTTGAGCCTTTAAGAGAGTGGTATGGTAAACCAATTAAAATTAATTCATTCTTTAGATGCGGAGAGTTAAATAAGAAGATAGGTGGAAGCAAAACCTCACAGCATTGCGAGGGTAAGGCGATGGACTTGGATGTAGGAAATAAGCTAGAGAATGAAAAGATATTTAACTGGTTAAAGGAGAATGTTAAATTTGACCAGTTAATCAATGAGCATGACTTTTCATGGGTTCATGTGTCATTTAATCTTACTAAGAATAGAAAGCAAATATTTAAAGCAGTTAAACAAAACGGAAAAACAGTTTATTTACCAGCATAATGGCAAAGAAAGAGAAAACAATTAGTAAATTTGTAAAGAAAGCAAAAAAGAAGGGGAAGGCTAAAAAACGCCCAAATAAAAGCGATAATAAAAAACCGTATAATAAACAAGGAAGATGATGAACTATTCTCAATTAATGCTAGGTGGACTTGGATTACTAGGAATCCTTATCCACAATGTATTTCAGTTAAACTCGTTAAACAAAGCAGCTAACGGGAACTATAAATTTGGTCAATACATAAAGGTAGAGAAGTATAGCATTATCGCTTCTGTTTTAATTGTAATTGCAGCCATATTCACTGTTCAAGAAATTAAGCAACTAGAACAGGTTCAAAACTATCTAGGATTAGCTTTTATAGCAATAGGCTATATGGGGCAATCAATTTTAGTTAAGTACATGGGTAAGGCTTCCGATAAGCTAAAATAATATCGTATATAATCGAATAAAATTAAATATAATGAAAGACGTAAAAAACATTACAATATTAGCAGCCTTCTTTTTAATAGTTTGGCTACTATTCAGAAGCGGATGTAATAGCAATATAATTACAGAGCCGCCAATTAAATCAGACACAATAATTGATACTATTTGGCATAAGGACACCATCATTAAGATGAAGCCTATCTATAAGCCAACTCACGACACAATAGTTAAGTTAGACACAATAACTATATCACAGCTAAAAGACAGCATATTTTATGTTAGGACTTATTCTGATTCTATATCAGACACTAATCAGACTATATTTATTACTAATAAAGTTACAGGGTATCTTAATGAGGCTAGGGTTTCTTACCGCTTAAAAGTGCCTACATTAATAACAAAAACCATAACCAACACAGAAACAAAGTACAAGCCTAATAAATGGGATGTATTTGTGATGGGAGGAGTTGGTGGTAATGCTACTCAATTTGATGTAAACACTGGTCTTTACTTGCGAGTAAAGAAAACGTATATTGGGTACGATTATTCACTTATAGGTAAAACTCATAACCTAAAGGCAGGCTATAAATTATTTGGTAGCAAAAAATAATTTTGTTATTTCAAATATTATATCTACATTTGCGAAACAAAATAAAATCTAATGGCAAAATCACACGCAAGAATTTACTGTGAATCACTTTGCAGAAAATTTAAAGAAACTCCAACATTAACTTTAGCAAAAAAGGCTTACAAAGATGAGCCAAAATTATTCCCATCAATAGAAGCTGCTAGGACTATTATAAGACTAATAAGAGGGCAAAGAGGGGATAGAAATAGAAAAGAAACGTCAGACAAATCCTTGTTTAAGGAATTAACATATAATTACAGTCCATTTGTACTGCCAGAAAGCAAAGCAGAAAAAAGAGATAAATGGTTTTTACCATCGTCAATAAAAAAAGTTTTATTATTATCTGATATACATTTCCCATATCAAGATAACGATGCATTAACAACAGCGTTAACGTATGGTAAAGATGAAAATGTAGATGCTATATTTTTAAATGGGGATATATTGGATTTTTACCAGATGTCTTTCCATGAAAGAGACCCAAGAAAAACATCTATAAATGACGAATTAGATATGTGTCGTCAATTTTTTAAAACACTAAGAGACAATTTTCCAAAATTAAATATATACTATATACCTGGCAACCATGAAGTAAGGATGGAGAGGTATTTAAAAGTTAAAGCTCCAGAATTATTAGATGTTGAAGAGTTTAGGCTAGACGTATTATTAAGAGTTAGGGAGTATGGAATTGAATATATTAAATATGGAACTAAGTGTTATTTCGGTAAACTATTAGTAGAACATGGAGACAAGATGAAGGGTACGGGTGGCGTAAATCCAGCACGTACACTATATTTAAAATTCAAAAGACACGCTATATGCGGTCACTTTCATAGAACCACAGAGGCTACAGAGAAGGTATATGATGGTGATGTTCATGTAACTTATTCTACTGGTTGCTTATGCGAGTTAGAGCCTGGGTATATGGAAGTAAACAATCATAACCACGGATTTGCAGTAGTTGAAATGAATGGTGATTTATTTAAAGTAAGAAATTTAAAGATAGTAAATAATAAAATATACTAAAGGTATGCCAACTTGGTTTAAGATAAGAGCAAAGGAGCGTAAATGCGTAGCAAGAATTATTGATGGAGAAATAGTAAACGCACCGATACTTGAGTGGATAGATTATCCAACTCAGGTAGATTTAGAATTAAAAAGAATCATTCACTTTCAACCTCTATTAATAGAAGACGAAGGGGTTGAGCCATCTACGACAAACGCTACGTTCATTCAGTGGTCGGATGGAAGCAGTAGTTATGCTCCATATGAGTATGGAGATTTTAAGGCTAAGATGCTTCCAACATACAACAAGCTAATTAATAAGCTGGATGTAAAAATGAGAGTTGCAGATGTTCTAGTTTCTGATATGAGCGAAGAAGAGATAAATGAAATACTAAACCCTCACAAAGAGGATGGCAAAGAATAAAAACATAGATAAATTTATATCAGATTTAATAAACCTCTGCGTAAAAGAAGGGGTTGATTTTAAATTAACCAATAAAAAGCATATTCTTTTATCTGGAATACCTTGTAGTGGTTATTTTGAGGGGGATGTTGAGTTTGGTAAACTTTTCGTAGCAACTGGAAAGCCTCAAAAGAAATGGCTTCCTATACTTGTTCACGAATCTTGTCATTTAGACCAGTGGTTAGAAAACAAGGAAAAATTTATATCATCTGACGGGATAGAGGTTATTGATAGTTGGCTTAATGGAAATAGGGTTAATATGTCTAAATTAAAGGGGGCTATTAATAACTCAAAGAAACTAGAACTCGATTGTGAAAAAAGAAGCGTAGAGAAGATAAAGAAATATAAGCTACCAATTAATATAGAGACTTATATTCAGATGTCTAATTCGTATATATATTTTTATAACTGGGTTCTAAAAAACAGGAGTTGGACTCCAAAAGGTAAAGAACTTCATATACCAGAAATATATTCAAACGCACCAAAAGAATTTCAAAAAAGATATAATAATATTCCAGCAGAGCTTGAGGCTGCTTTTGATAAATATTTAAAAAGATGATTAAAAGAAAAAAGAAAATCTGTAAGGGTTGCGGAGAGGAAGAGTATTTATGGGCTAGAGGAAAGTGTCAAAAATGTGCTTATGACGAGAAGCCTCCAAAGAAGATAAGCAAGAAGAAAGAACCAACTGGAGAGCTTGAGCTATTTAAGGAAATATGGGAAGAAAGGCATCATATATGTGAAGAGTGTAGTGTTATGCTTCCAGAATTTAATGTAGCTTATTTTGCTCATATACTAGGTAAGGGGGCATCTCCAAGAAACAGATTAAATAAAAATAACATAGTTTTGCTTTGTCTGGAACACCATACTCAGCTAGATTTTGGTGACAAGAAGAAGATGAAGATATTTAAAAAACTATTGGAGCGTATAATGGAGCTTAAAAGAAGTGAATCTACTTATTAAAATTCCTTAGAAATCTTTTTAATGCGTTCTTCTTATTAAGAGCAGGTATATAAGCATATCCTGCTTCAATAATAACATCTCTATTTTCGTTACACTCAGCAATAAAAACCTCTTTTGTTTCTATATTAACTTTGAATAAGGAATGTCCAGCACAAGGCTTTATTCTGTCTACTAATTCGTATTTTGTTTCTTCCATTAAAAATTAGCTTTTATATATTTTTGTACTTCAAAATGAAGAGCCTTTCTTACGTAATCACCAGGCTCTAATAGGTGTTTTATAGAGCCATATCTACATATAACTCCGCCATATACTTGGTCTCCAGTTAACCAAATTATTAAATCATAATCAGTGAATTGTGTCATGCGAATACTCTTATTCCTAATATGTTTTTGGAGTGTTTTGGCACTATCTCGTATATGACATGGCGCATCTCTATGCATCTATAATCAATGTCATCAATAGTAACTTTAGTCCCAAGGCCATGACCAAATCTAATTCTTGCCCCAACGTTTATCTCATCTATATCATCGCCTACAAAAATAACCTCTCCGTAATTCTCATCGGGATTTTTATTTAATAATTCTATTATTCCTTTATCCTTTTTTTCTTCCTCAATAACAATTAATTTATTTGATAAGGGAACTGCAAAGCTATTTCTTTCTATGCAGATAACGCTATCAATTCTCATTCGGTAATATAGCTTACCGTTAATCTCAATAGGGTAATCAGCATCATTCATAAAATGAATTTTATCACCATCTTTTATTCCGAATGTTTTAACGTAGTCGCTTGATGCTTTAACTATTCCTACATTTGGTAAATATTTAGCAAACACATTCTTCACTAATCCATCATCAGTAATATTATCCTCATCAACAATAGGCTCTACAAACAACCATTTATCAACTGGATAGATGTCATCTCCATCTATCTTAGCCCAAACGTGCATATAGTGCGCTCTATAATAATCCTTGCCATCGTAGTTAATAATGTTCTCAGGCTGAACTACAAACTGATGAAACACTACATTATCGCCTTCATTTAGTTTTCCGCCACTATAGTTCTCATCAAATCCTATAGGGCATTTAAAGATAGTCCCAAACTTAACAGCGTGTTTTATTTTGTCCCAGGATGTATCAACGTAAATAGTAATATCATTACCATTAGCGTCTTTAATTACTTTCTTTGAGTTTGCTTCTGGGTCAGCAGAAATTAGATAATCGTTTTTTAAGATTTTCATATTATCCTACCTTTTTAGTGAATTTAATATCATAAACTTTTGGGAATCCGTGTGTGTCTAAAATAAATTCCTTTAAATTAACATGGCGCAAAGCTCTTCTAATTAAGAATAGATTATCTTTTAATTCGTCAATATTATCCGTATATGGAGTTACTACATCAGTCATAATAACAGGAATAACGTCCTTTGATTTGCCGAGCTTTCTTCTAAAGTGCCAATCAGCTATCCATATCCCTTTTAACTTGCTCATAATACTCTTTAAATGATTTATCTCTTAATTCATACACTCTGCCATCATTATTCATAACAACCCTATTATACTTATCGCTATTTTTCTTGAAATACTGGATTTCGGAGTCACAAAGCTCTAGTTCTATAAGAAATCTTCTTAGCACTTTTGATTGCTTAAATTTAAACTTCTTTAGTTTGTGCCTGTCTTTTGCTGACGCTAATATAAACCAATCAGCACCAAACTTATTAGAGTTGTTGTTAATGTATGCAGTGTTACAACACACCGCATACACTATCTCCTTATCACGTAATTCCTCGAAAATTTTAGCCATTTAACCAAGTATAATATTTGTTAGCTAATTCTAAAACTTGCTCAGATTTTATCCCTTGCATCCTAGATGCAGCACTTAATGCCGCAATCTTTTTGTCTACAGTATAGTCCTTTTTAGGGAACGCTCCTGCTTTTTTAGGAAGGTTAAAGATATACTGCTTAACCCCATTAAACTCCTTGCCTTCTTTAATATCTAAGTCGGCCTCCTTGCCATTAAACTCTAAGATATTAGAATCAAATGAAGAGCCTGTGCGCCCATCTGATAATTCTACTTTAATTATCTTTTTGTCTTGCCAGGTCTTACCTGTGTCTGTTGCTGATTTTATGACTACTTTTTCTGCCATGATTTATTGGTTATTAAATTATATTATATTGATTATCAGTTAGTTGCTAGAATGGGAGGTCATTAAAATCAGATGCCTGTGGATTTATAGCGCCTTTAGATAACATATTCTCTAAAGCAGGAGATTCTGCTAAGATTTTAAATGCCTCAAGTGTAACAAAGTATTTTTGTTCTCCTTTTGGGGACATCCATTGTCTGCCACGAATATTGAAGTCAACTGTTAATAAATCACCAACACTAACTAAATTAAGTGCTGATGTTTTGTCGTTTACAAGCTGAAATTCTGGGTACTCTTTAAATTTACCGTTTTCAGTTTCTAAAACAAACGTTCTTTTAGTGAATTTATCACTCACTTTTACTGTGTCGCCTATAACGACTAATTTTCCTTTTGCTTGATACATTTTTATTTGATTTTAATTATTTTATTAAATCGTAATGTTCTATTCTTTTCCCTGTTCCTGGGATAATTTGTATTCTTTTTTTATATTTAAATGCGCCAGCAACAACTAATGGGAAATTAGTGCCGTTCCCAATAAACCTATTTTGCTTTAATCGTCTTTGCTGTCTGTTTTTGAATGGAGACAAATAGCTGCCTATTATTGGATTAATAATTTCTCCGACTTCATTGTACTCTTTTACGTAGGGCGTGTTTTTCATTTTATTTGATTTTATTGGTTACAAAACTAATTTATTTATTTCTTATTTGCAAATTTATTTTAATTATTCTTTAAATAATTTATTACTCCCTTAGAGGTGAGAGGCTGAATAACCATTCCTCTGTCGGATATTTGATAGTAAACCCTATCACCAACACCAGTTATGTGTTGCTTCTTTTTTACTACCGTTATTATTATACCGTTTTTAGTAGATAACTCTCTTTCATTATAGATTTTAAGCCTTTTATACTCCTTGTATTTAATTGGCTTTACCCTTATCTGGTTTTCAAATAATGTTGATTGATGTTTCATTTTAATTTTTCTTGAAGTTGTTGTAATGTATATTTTTTTGATGCTTCTTCTAATAGGAGCTGCACCTCTCTATCATATAAAGTTTCAGATTCTACGTTTAAAGAATTATCAACCCTCTCTCTTATCTTTCTAAATTCATATTCACTGCATTGGTCTATAAACTCAATTACGTCTTCGAGATAGAAGTCAATATAAACTTCTTCCGACTTTGATGTGTAGGTTCTTTTCATATTATATTTATTTAGTATATCTTAGGTTCTTTTTCCCACTCATTTTCATCTAAAAACGACTTATTTTCAACGAGTGGCTTTATTTGATATTGAGGTGATGGAATATTATGAAAATCTAATATCGGATTAATGCTATCTTCATCTTCAAATCCGCATTGATTTGCAATCATCCGTAATCTTACTGGGGAGTTGATTGGAGTTACTCTTCCTCCAGTTTCCATTTCTTTTATTTTGCGTATATGTAATTCAGTGAACATCCACGAATCAGGGCTATCTGTATATCTATGTATCGTTATAAAATCATCGGCTTTGTTTGGAAATTTATTCCCACCCTCTGAGTCTGATGAACGTGGAGGAGCAGCTAATTTAACTTTTTCTCCGCTATCTAATTGAACCTCTATCGTATTCCTTGTTGAATCAGTATGTGGATGCGTGTTTATGTAAACAGAACAATTATGTTTAGTCCATAGCTTTATTTCTGATATAGCCTCGTAATGATAGTCGTGCGTTGATAGCTTATATCCTGGTGGCATATCTATTTTAAGAGAATTATAAGGGTCAATTAAAACAGAATCGTAATGCTCTTTCTTTAACAATTTATCGCACATCACCAAAATATCCTTGTAGTTAAACAGCTCTGCATCAGATTTAATAATAGTGAAATGTTTATTTACAAATTCCTTTGCTTTTCTATATTCTAATTCGTTTTGTTTATTCAAAGGTTTGCTCCAATAAAATTCACAAAGTCTTCTAAACACTGAACCATGACCATTTTCAGAAGAGTATAAAATCCATCTCCACTTATTTATTACAGCCGACATTACAGCCAAATAAAGTATAACACTCGTTTTACCTACGTTATTAATCCCATTAATAACAACTAATGAATTATCTTTAAACAAAAAATGTTTATCAAGTTTAGGTATTCCAGTAGATTTACCCATCGTTAAATTACCGCTTCTAACCTTTTCTAAATATCCATCCACATCTTCATCTGTCACTACAAATGAATAGTCGTCATCTGTTTCTGAAATCCTTGATGGTATCTTTATGTTATTATCTCTTATGGATTCTATTCTATCACCAAACCCTTCTTCATAAAGCCTTCTGCTTGCTTCACTAAAATCTTTATTGCACTCCAAATAAGCATAAACAGCGTATGGCAAGTAAGATGACTCAGGTTCAAATTCGGTAGATGTGCTAAACACAGAAAACCAATTTCTATCATGGTCAAAGTTACCAGAATGAGAGGCTGATGTTTGCCCAGGTCTTTTAAATAGGGTCTTATTACCCTTCCTGCCTACTGCTTCCCATCCATGTTTCTCTAGTAATGCCATAACATCTCCCCTATCATTATAGTCTTCAAAAGGAGTTAAGCCCTTTATTTGTTTCTTAGCCTGTATTTTGGGTGGAGCATATTCTTTAATCACCTCGTTAAATTCACGAGCAGTATTTAAAAGTATTTCTCTTTCTTCTTCTGTGATTGTTTGTATTTTATCTAATGAACCGTAAATTAACTTATATCCAGGAGTCGGAAAGCAAGCTATATATCCCTTCTCACCACGAGTCTCAAATAATACCTTTATTTTATCTCCTACGAGTTTTTCTTCCTCTGTAGCGTATCTTTGTGCCAATTTCTTATTTCCTTCTATTGCAGAGCATCTATATATCAAATGATACCCGTTAGACGTTGTAGATTGCACCACTAATTTTTCAAGTAAACCTGGAGCAATTTCATTAACAGCCCTTTTGTATCTATTAAACAAAGTACCAGTTAAATCGTACTTAATATCTGCGTCTATGCACTCTATGTTTCCAGATATAGAGCCACAAACAAGCCCTATCCCATAACAGGAACTTAAATCATGCTTTTCTGTAGATGTTTGCCAACCTTGGACTAACGGAACTTTCTTCTCATTAATCGGGATTATTTGTAATCCCTCTATATCTTGAACTTCTTTAAATGTCATATTATTTATTTAATAACCATTCTTTATATCCAACCCAATTCTCCCCTTTTAATTTTTGACTGCAAACATAATCATTATATTCTTTATTGTCAACTTTTATTTCAAATCCAAGAGATTTTTTTTCAACATTACCTTTTGGTGCTTCGTTCAAATACTTCTCAAAGTTGCTCTCAGCAAACAAAGTAGACGGACAAAGATACCTGCTCATCTTCTCGTCTTTTAGCCACTGAGCAGCTTTAATATCTATTACTAATTTGCAGTCTCCAACTGTATTTGTTTTTAGCCTTGCGCCAACTAATCTAATAGTTTCTTTTGTGTTTGGAGAAAATCTGCCACGAACAACAAGGTTTAAGTAATCAACGACTTCTATTATCTCAGGAGTAGCTGTTAATTCTTTTTTGGGTTTCTTTTTAAATTGTGCCGCATATTCCTCCATAGAGTTAATTATAATCATATTAACAGAAGAGCCGCCCATATTATTTATGACGTTTAAAAAGCCCCCATAATAATTGCAGTGTTTATCTAAAATTTCTTGTGCTGTTTTCATATTCTTATGGATTGTAATGGTGATTGAATTTGTGAAATCAAGTTATGTGAAATGTGTAAATATATTGAAGTTGTTGATACTTTTTTATGCCCAGCTATTCGTTGAATTAAATTAATATCAATCTTATTCTCTACCATGTGTGTAAATGTGCAGTGGCGAATTAAATGCGTGTAAACTCTTTTGTTTATATTAGCTCTATTGGCTAACTGCTTAATAACTTCGCCAACACTCCTATCTGTATATTTTAAATTACCCATCCATCCGTTTATTAGATATACTCTAGGATTATATTCTCTTTTATACTCTTCTATTAATGAAATAAGCTGCTCACTAAGCATAACTTGCCTATCCTTAAATCCCTTTGCGGCAATTATATTTATAACTTTTCTATCATAATCTATATGCTCTAGCTTTAGATTAATAAGCTCAGAGACTCTTAATCCACAAGAGTATAAAACACCTAAAATAACCTTATGCTTTTTATTCTCACAAACATCGAACATTCTTTGTATCTCTTGAACAGATAGAACTATAGGTAATTTCTTTTCTGAACGAGGATATTCTATATAACTAAGTTTCATTGGCTGTTTTATAGTTAATCTATAGAATAATTTAAGTGCAGATAGTTTATGTTTTCTACTATTTATTGTTTCTGCTTTTAGTAGCCAGTCCTTTATTTCATTTTCATTTATTTTTGATGGCTCTGAGAATTTATCATTAAAGTAATATAAAAATGACTTAATTTGAGAGCAATAGTTATCTATGCTTCTTTGTGCATAATTTTTAATTGCAAGGTCTTTCCCATACAATTCTACATACTTAGGAATATTCATGTTTTATGTTATTGATTATTAATTAATTATAACTAGGTTCGTACATATGGTAGTTATAGCCAATACTACTTTTGTGCTTCGATTGAACTTTCGTGAGAAAAAGAATTTAAAAAATTTTCATCCCCACCTAAAAGAGAAATAGAATTAGTGCATTTTGGGCAACTATACCATTCCTTAAATCGTTTGTCAAACACCTTATTAGTTTGGTTACAACATTCATAATTATTTATCATTCCTACATTTGGTTTTGGTTGTTCTTTCAGTAAGCAAATCAAACTTTCATCAAGTGTGTAGCAATATCTATGCTTTTGCGTTCTTGGTAGCCAAACCCCTTTTATATCTTTCGTTTGTCCTCTTGGGTTTGTTCTTCCATCGGCTGTATAAAAGTCGGTTTTCTTATCAGTCAAACCATAGTATTTAAAATTACAAACTTGATAAATTGAGCCAACGTGCCTTGAGTCATCTGCCAAAGTTATTACAGCTTTTACTTGTTTTGATTTTAATAATCTCAATGAGTTGCCAAGTAAATAGCTTGTGGCATTTGTTCCATTTAACTTAGGTAGCATACAAAGTCGGCTCAATTCCAATACGTCTTGATTGTCGTTTTCAAGCCCAAACCAACTTTTCATTGCTACTATCCCCTGTGGGTTTGAGTAAGTCGCACAACCAACCAAAACATTGTCAATAAATAATCCGTAGCAAAATTTAGCAAAAAACTTAGCATCTTTCAAGTAATGGTATTGTGCAATAAATTTATAAGCTACTGCCTTGTCAATTTCTGATAGAGTAAAAGTGTTTTTTGCTTTTGCTTCTCGGTTCTTAAATGCTTCTATTTTAGCATCAACATTCGTAACCCAAAATGATAATTCTATTTGTCCCTCGCTCATTTTTTAAATTCTTTTTTAGTTCTTCTATTAAAGTTTTGTGCTAATTAAACCGTACTGGCTATAACACGTGCTATAAGCAAGTTTGCCAATAACATTTGTGCTAAATTGAAAGTCTGTCTAAGGCAAACCTGCTCATAGCACCATACGTTGTATGCAAGCCGCTTGGAAATTCTCTGAAACAAAAAACATAAGGTAAGCGGCCAGCATACAACAAGCCACTATAACCAATTGCCTTAGAGTGTATTTCATAGGAACGTTTGTGCTAACAATTTTTAAACAACGCCCACGCTCTCATCAATAAACTTTTTGGAAGCCATTACACCAAAAGTAAAGGCAGCTCTAAGAACTCTTCTAATCAGAAAGCCTTCAACAATATTCAAGTCCTCACTTTCATGTGGTATATGGCTTTGTCTGAATATACACTTGCCATCTATCCAAATTTCAACAAACCAAGCCATCCGCACTTCGGTTGGTAAGGTTGCCGTTGTTCCAATGTGCATTTGTGGTAGCCAATAGTTTTCTGGTTTCAATCCGCTAATAAGTTCAACCTTATGCGTTTTGTTTGTTTCCCTGCGCTCATTCATTTCTTTTTGAAGATTATCGCAGAGTTCTTGAAGCATTACTTTTGTTTCCATCGCTGTTGTTTAAAAATTATTGATACTGTTGTATTTCATATTTTACGTTCATCTGTGTAGTCGGCAACTGGTCATAGCGGCAAAACGTTAGCTGCAACTGCTACTTTCCGTTTCCAAAAGGACATAAAACTTATCAGCCAACAAGTCTGACACATCCAGCCTTTCTTCGATTAACTTTTTTGCAATATCTTTCCAACCTTGACCCCAAGCACGTATCTTTTCACATTGCTTTCTAAGTTCTTCATATTCTTCAACCACATCAAGGCTGCCAATCGCCCAATCAATATCTCCGCCAATCTTTTCGGCTTCATCAACCGTATCGCATCGCTTTAAGTCTTTGCAATAACCTTCAATATCACGCTGAACGCCATGCCACGCTTTTATACCTTTATCAACCTTTGGGCAATTTTGCTCTGGTTGTTCATCTATGCCAAAAAGTTCTTCACTTGTTTTGGCTTCAAGTTTTTCTTTAAGTTCTTTAATTTTCATTTCGTTATTTAATTAAGTTTCTACTAAATTGACCGCAGCAGCAGCTAACAGCGGTTTGGCAAAAGCTGCCATTGAAATTTGTGAGAAATTTGAGCATCCGTTAGGCAGCCTTCGCCAAGCCGCAAAACGTTACCAGCAATAGGGGTGCAGTGTTCCAAATGTAGTTTCGTGGAAGAAAAAACAAAAAGAAAAAAAGCCACCGCACTCCTAAATTTTTTCAAAATTTTAAAAGGTTTTAATTCGTTCTTTGATTTGAGCAAATGTTGTTTCCTTAATCATTTCGCCATCTTTGAAAACAGTTTGTAATAATCCTGTTTTCTCTTGCTGTTCGGTGCATTGGTCAAGCGTTATGTATTCCATATTGTCGCCTAAAGTCAAACATAATAATCCTTTATGTGATTTCTTTTTATGGTCAGTTACAGGGTCTTTTTCAATTTCTCTTTTCTCCCCTGCAACTTCTACATAGGTTGCTTTAATTGCAAATCCTAAAGTATCTCTGCTGTGGTTGCGTAAAATTCCACCTACCCCAATAACCAAATTACAAGCAGCATATCCCATTTCTTTAAGTTTGTCAATCGTTCTTTGGTAGCGTTCCAAATACATTCCATCACCGTAAATCAAACCAATTTTCGGATTAAGCACTTTGTAACCTTTAGCGTTCACAGATGAACCAAACATTTCATCTAACAAGCGAATTGCACCTTTCCATTCATTACTACCTTCGGTAGCATTAGGGTCTCCGCAAATTATGTATTCAGGGTTTCCACTATCAGGTCTAAACACTACTTTCCCTTCTCTTGCAAGTATTGTAGGTTTCAATCTTTCCGCAAATTCAGTAAGCACACGGTAAACATCAAATGTATCAGATACAATGCTTACAATTCCAGTAGGGTAAAGTTTCAGCATATTTTCAAATGCTCCAAACTCATTATCTCTACCAAACGAACACATTACACTATGTTCGGATGCAGGAACAGAAGCCATAATTAAACCGCTTGTATCAGCTTTGTAATAGTGTTCTACAAATGGCAAAGCAGGAACAGTATCAGAGCCACAAAATGAAACTAAATGTGCTGCACCGCTAACGGCTGCACCTTCTTCACTTGCATCGCCTCTATATCCAAAATCGTGAACGGTAAAATCTTTTAAAAACATCAAATCTTCCGTTACCGTTTCTTCAAATGCCTTATCTACCAATGTTCGGTATTTGTAGCAACAAGAAGCAACCGTAATTGAATACCATAGTTTCAAAATCAAACTTTCTACAAATCCAACTACCCAATGAAATTTAGGGTCGGTGTTAGTCATTGTCATTAGCACATTTCTAACAGGCATTACAGTTCCTTCTTCAACCGCTTTTATTTCTAAAGGGAAAAAACCAAGCAAACACAATTCTCTAATTTGTTGCTCCACCAGTTCCGAATTACTACCAAGTATCATTTTACGATACTTTAAAAACTCTTCTCCCATTTCAGGGGTAAGTTTTACGGTTAGATATTCTTTCAAATAATACTGCAATCCAAAGAACACAGTTTTATCAAAAGTTTTGTCAGTCCTTGCAATCAAATAGGAATAAACCTTGTTGCAATTCGGAGCATATTGCTCAATGTGTCCCATCTTGTAAACATCAGTTCCCAATAATGGATTTTGTTTTGTTATGTTCATTTTTATATTTTGTTTTTAATTATGTTAATGGTTTCTTTTAATTGTATGTAAGCCGAAAGCAATCCTGCTCTATCATCCAATAGCAAATTGAAATAAATCTTTCTTGCATCGGATTTGAAAAATGGTGGATTTTCATTTATTGCATCAAATGGAATTTGTAAATCATTCAATGTGTTTTTCACTTTCTCCAAATCCTTTTCGGCTGTAAATACAACCATATAGCAATTTATTTCTTTAGCTTGTTTTAGCAGTTCAATCACTTCAATGTAGTCGTGTCCTTTTGAATGATAATCGTAAACACAATTATCAAAGTCATAGGCAATAACTAAACTGCCGTATTTTTTGTATTCATCTACCAATCTGTAAATACAGGCGGTATCGCTTAAATATGGATGTTGCATAGTTTTATTTGGGTTAGTTTATTATTAGGTTCTAAATCTTTAAAGCTGTCAGTAGTGTAGATATGGTCAATATTTGTCAAAGCATCTACACCTTTTGAAAATATACCGTGTGATACAATTAAGTTTACTTTACCGCAGTTTCTTTTTTTCAGTTCGTCAGCAAGCAAAATGAATGTTCCGCCCCCATCACAAATATCATCTATGATATATAAGTCCAATCCTTGAAAATCATTTACAGCACAGGTTACACTTATAATGTTTCCATTTTCTACATTCCTTGTTTTGTTGCATAATACAATTTCGTCCTTGTAGTTTAAGTGTTGACACACCTTGAAAATCTTTTTGTAAGCCCCAGCATCAGGCGAAATAATTAAGTAGCCAGTTTTATCTTTCAAAACTTCTTCAACAAACGAATGATTTGTAATTGCATCTGAATTATTCAGTAAAGCAAAACTTACTTCTGAATGTGCATCGTAAATCTGTATCTTTTCAAAAACTTGCGTATTCAGCAATTCAGAAATTACTTTTACCGATAGCGGTTCGCCTTTTACCATTACTCTATCTTGCCTTGCAAACGGTAGATACGGAATGAAACATTCCAATCTTTTTACACCGCTTCTTTTCAAAGCATCGGTAGTTAGCAATAACAAAAGTAAATCATTTGCACTTTGTATTCTACAAGTGATTTTCACTTGTTCATCTGCAATAGCAGGTAGTTTGATGTGTGGTTCGCAACCACTTGGAAAATCAAACTTTTGAAATTCAATACCTTCTCCGAATGGTTTGAAATCTTTGTCTAAATTGATTATTGTCATATTGTTGTTGTTTGTGAAAGGAAGCCAACGCACCCCTCTCTTTTTTTTTCTTTTTGTTTTTTCTTTTCGTCTCCGAATGAACATTTGTGCTAACTAATCCCTACTGCTGGTAACAATGTGTTTAACGCAAATTTTATTGGCAACGAGCTTTGTGCTAAATTTTTAACCTTGTGCAATGCCAATAAAATCAGCGTAAACACACGGTCGTTCCCCGAAATACAGCACACCTCAACAATCCAACGGATGCTTCGCATCCTTTCTGTCTTGTTGCCTCGCCATTTCGGGGAATGGGTTGCGGATTTACTTTTAAAAATTTTCCTTTCATTTCTGCGAAATGATTAATGTTTTATTAACTATAAAAGAATTTATATTACCAGTTTTTATGTCTGTAAAATAAAAACTATTCAGGCTTGTAACATCTTTTTCTTTATTTGTTATGTAAGATATACACTCATCATTACTGAATGTGGTTTTAATTTCTGTAATTTTTATATCTCCTGCCATTATTATTTTAAGTATATAATTAAATGTGAAGAATCTTGCTTTTGAGTATCAAATATATTATCATTTGAACGATATAAATCACCGTCAATAATCTTACACCAATAACAATAATCGTCAAAATGCATATAGTAGTCATTACGAATAATTATTGTAGTATCTGAGCTACTTAGTTTAACAATAAAACCATCTTTTTTATTGTTTATTTTTATATTATAATTTCTCATAGTTGTCTTGTTTCAGTATGCTGTACTATCAGGGAACAGCGGATTTAAGCAATTCTCCTTCCGCACAATTTTTAAAAGTCCGTATTTTTAGGCTTCACAAACATCGAGTAAACTCGTATTTGTCGCCTGCAAATACGAACTGCGTAAATCCGCAACCCATTATGCCCAATTTGTCTAATGAAACAAACAGTCTTTATCGCATAACTTTTTTTTACTTCCATTTGTAGCCCAGTCGCAAGTACATTTCAAACTGGGCATAACATCAACTAAAAGCAATAAAGCCTCTTCTATGTCATGAGCTTTTTTCCTATTATCAATAGCTACTGGATTATTTATTTCAACTTTACCGCTCAAAACAAACTTGTTATATGATTCATTAAGTTTTTCAAGTCTTTCTTTTAATATTTCAATTGAGTACTCCATATCTTTACTACTTTTAGTTGTTAAACGTTATACGCAAGCACTACATTAAGGCTTCGTATGACTGTTCAAAAATTGACTGCTTACACGGATATAGTTTACGCCAACCAGTTGGAAACGGCTCTTTAATAATGTAATCGCCAAGCGAGCAAATCATTTCTCCTTCAAGTGTCGGTATTTTCAAAATCGGTTGTTTGTTTTCATCCCAATCGTGAAACACATTACCCTGAATAGATTTTGCCCAAGCGTAAACTCTATCCTTAGTTTTATCGGTAAATTGAACCGCCTCAACTTCTACTGGTATTTTTCTGTATTTATTCATTCTATTTAAGTTTTGTTTTTAATTAACCGTGCCAGCGTATAACAGCGGTTTGGCGGCATTAAAACGGCCGCCAAGCCGCGAACCGTTATCGGAAACACCTCAACTATAGCGTGCTTATGTACTCTATATAATCCATTACCTTATAATCGCTCCACTTTGTATTCTCATTAAACTCTGGTGCAACAAATATATTGCCTTTAGGAGTAAATAATCCCTTTAATTGAGCTAAATTAATGTAGGCATCGAACAGTTTATAGTCTATTTCTGTTGGCTTCCATTCTTTTAGTGAATAGGTCGGCTCTTTTCTCCATGCATTAGGAGAGAAGTTAAACATACTATCAACCTCAACACTAAAATTATACTCTACCGCTCTTTTAGCTGCGATTAGCTGATATAAGTGAGATTCATAGAATGATTTACTATCCTTCTCAAAGAAGTTTGATTTAAAGTCAAGATTAGCTATAATAGTTCTTGATGTTTCGTTTGTAACTTCTTTATATTTTACTTGTCCCTTCTTATCTCCTCTAACATACACTCCATCCTCAACTGTTTCTTTTGTCTTATCGGTTATAGTCATCTTACATAAACAATCTATAGCCATAGCGTAATGGTCGCCATTAACAGGCTCGCTAATTAATAGCCCCTCTAAAACTAAGGGCTCAACCTTATAATCCTCACAAAACTTAATGAATGATAGTAAGTCTTTCTCAGGCATATCGCTTGACTTACTGTTCTCTGTGCATACCTTACGAGCAGAGTCCAATAATTCTTTCGGCACATATCTTTTAACTAACCATTCACTGTAAATCTGGTGCATAAATGTTCCGTAAGACGCTGCTGATTCCAATACTTTGCGCCAGTCCTTGCCATATTTTAATTTCCATTCAGTAACGAAATCTGATTCTGGAAGAATATTTGACAAGACAGATGTTATTCCTGCTGCAATAGTTTTTTCTTCCTCTCCAAAATAGTAAAACCTATTAGTTCCATTATCAAATCTTTTTACTTGTACTTTTGGCGTAGCCATTATAGCCGACTTAAATTCTGCCCATTCTAATTGATGTTTTGTTTCCATAATTATCTTGATTTATATTTTAGCTTATTATCTTTATTCTCTTGCCAGCCATCTAATATTATAGTAAACATAGACTGGTTATAAAATTCATCATATTTATCTGCCGCTGCTTTCATCCACCTATCTAATCTTGATGGTCTTCCTGCTTTAGGTGGTCTTCTGTATGGGTTTACTCTGCCTGCAAATAATTTATTTAAATCATATGAGCTAATCCAATTATTTTCCATAGTTCACAAAATTAGTTTATATTTATTTTATTTCAAAATTTTAAATCAATGTATTTTTGATAGCTTGAGGATTTGATATTATACAAATTTGATTTACAATACTTTAAATACACTTGCGTATAGCCCTACTGTTATGTGTAAGCGATAAGGTCGCTCGGCTGCATATAAAACTGAGCTGAATCACGCAAACGTATAACTCTAATAGGTTGGTCATAATCCCAATGAAAACCGAGAACTCTCATTTCTCCGTTACCATCCCAATGGGTTGTGCAGGAATCGCCTACACATAACACAGTATTACCGACAATAGCGGCTTCTGTGCCATTTTTTAATGTTTTTGCTTCTAAGAATGTTTTCATACTATTTAAACTTTTTGTTGTTAAAATCAGCTACTGCGGTAATACTGTGTTTTATGTTTAACTCTCCGTTTCATTCCGAACTGCGCTTCGCTAAACATAACAGCAAGTATATTTAATTTTCAGTTTGTTTTGAATTTATTTTAATTAAATCTTCTGGCAAATAACCATATCTCAACTTGCTTGGTTGCCATCTAACATTAAGTTCTGGCCCTATTTTATCTTGGTCGTTTTCACCATCATTATTGTAGTTAACAAAACCTTCTACAATGCCAACACATTCACCAAACTCATCAATATGTTCTTTACAACCATTTTTAATCAGTGTATTCTTAAAATTTTCTGACATTTTTACTTTATCACCTGTTTTTATCATATTTTATTTTTTATATTGTAAAACAAACTGAAAACTTTCGCTTCGCAAATATACTTGCAACCGTTAGCGGTAATAAAATTTACTCCGCTTCTACCAACCCCCAATGTTCAGCATCTTCCAAACTCACCTCAATAGTATCATCTGAATTTGCTCTACCTTCATTCAAGCACCATTCATTGATGCCATATTTTTCACACATCTTTTTCCATGCGTTGATTAGTGGTGCATCTAATACATCACCTAATTTTACTGTTACTTTTATTTCGCTTCGTTTCATAATCCGTAAATTTTACTACCTATAACAGCCCCTAACAAAAATGGCTGCACAAGCATTTGTTTTAAATTCAGAAGTTCTTACAAGCAACCACTTCCGTTAGCTGCAAAACATTACTTCCTGCTTTTCTCTATCTCTTTTTGAAGGTTAGCCAAGGCTCGCCACGCAATCTTCGTACTATGTCTAACACCATCAGTATCAAAAGTTCCAGCCTCAAATAGATGGCGAGTTAAGCTATCTAATTCATTACCAGATTTTGTTCTATCCCATCTTAATTCCTCTCCATTATTATGCTGCTTATTCCCAGCTATACTACATAAAGCCACTTCTTTAAGTGCATCAGGAAAGTATTTAATTAGTCCGTAGAATAGTGGTGGTTTCTGTTCTTCTTCCATTGTCTTTAATATTAAATTTAACTTCTGTATTCTTTTTAATTTCTTTTCTTATATGTTCCATCCATTCGTTGAATGATGGCTTATTGGTTGCTTGAATTGTATTCATGTAGGTTAATTCTATTATAATAAGTTTCTATATCATTTAGTGCAACATTAATATCTTCGCAAGAGCCTTGATAGTAACATTTACTGTTTCTATAAATAAAGTAGTCAATACAATCTTTATAAAAATAGAGTGAAAAAGAATACTTCTTGGGAGTTATTTCTTGAAGCATTTTAAGTTTAAAAAGTACGTCCATTTTTTAGTTTAGTTTTACAGGTTTGGCAAAATAATTCTTTCTTATTATTTACTTTCTTAGTTATTTTGTTGTGCCCAAATAAGAAACATCCAATCTTGTCTAGAATCTTAAATATCAGTCCCATTTATTTTATTTATTAGTCTAGTGTATTTGTGCATATCGTTATACATTTTTATCTTAGTTTCTTGGCCAATGAGAGAGCCAAGCGAATCCATCTTCATTCTAATAGAGTTCCTTGATTTTTGCAGAGAGTTTAAGATGGTTGTTAGGTCTGCGTCATCTAGTAATGTTACGTTCTTTAGTATCTTACTAGCGTTTTTAGATTTGTTTTTTGCCATGTTATATTTCCTTTTTAAATTTAATTGCTCCTTGTCGTCTTATTTGTAGTTTTCCGTTTCTATACTGCGGTTGCAAAATTAGTTCTTTTTTCTTTAATTGGCAAATTTGTACGTTAGGATGTGTAAATATTTCTGTTGCTTTACCGCAATACACCCAGACTAATGCGAAATTTCGGTTATCTGTTGCCATATAGTTACTTAGTTAGTTAAGTTTTTCTTCAATCTCTTGCGCCAATAAATCAAGGTCGTAATCTATTGAGAGTAAATGGCTGGTTATATCTTTCCCACTATACCAAACATTAGTTACTTCGATTCGGTCTTTTTCATCTGGTACTAACCACCCATCTCCTTTACTACCTTTTATGATTTTATAGTCTACTTCGACTTCTAAATCACTGATATTTAATGAATGTTTCATACTTACTTAGTTATTCAGTTGCTTTTTTGATTGCGTTATTAATTAAACTTAATTCTTTTGACCAATCTTTACCTTGTTGATTTAATTTATTAAAACCTTGCTCATACTGGATTTTACTTCTTAATTCCACCAACGCATCTAGCAAATCTGGAGCAGATGTTTCTTTAACTGCGGCCATGTAGCCTAAATAAAAATCATCAATATATCCACCATATTTTTTCTGATACTCAACAGCTAACTTATTAGCATACTCTTTTGTGTGTTTAGTTTCCATATTTTTGTCTGTTTTTTAGTTATTAACGATTGATTTTATTAAAAATTGCCTTGCTTCTCTTAATCCAGTTAACGTTGAATCATCAAATTTGCGCCATTCAATAACAGCCATCATAAAATTATAATACTCAATGTTATCTAGCATATATATTTGCTCTTCCTTTAATTTCGCTAATGATTTTACTTCCTTTTTGCTTAGAGGGGGGAATAAATATTCAAAAATATATCTTTCCATAAAATTAGTTAGTTTTAAATTAGTTAAACATATTTTATATAATATTGCACCATCTCGTAATTAAGAGAATCAAAATATTTTAAGGTTTTGCACAGTTTTATGAACTTTTCCATAATATTAGCCACTTCCTTAGTTATTTTTAATACTGTTTTTAATTATTTTTAAGGCTACGTCCCAGTTCTTTTGCCTTGATATATCCAAGCCCCATTTTTTAGCTTCTAATTTAAGTAATGGGATAACTTGAGAAGGTTTTGCTTTGTCTATCTTCTCGGTAGTTAGCTTAGTGAACAAGACAGTTTCAAATATAGGGTAAGTTTCCATAGTTTACTAGCTTATTTAGTTATTTTAAAGGTATTTCTTTGCCCGTATTAAGGTTGAAGATAGCTTTCTGCTTATTTCTGTAACCTATTTCGGCTGCAATTTGCTCATCATCAACTATAATGACGGCATCATACTGCATAACGCCATCTTTATTTTTCCAACCTCCAATAGCATCAATAAACCTGTTATTTTCACTAAATTCTATTACTTGGGTTAACCCAAAAAAATCAAAACTATCCTGCGTTTCTATTACTCCAATAGCATACCCGTTTTTTATCGGCTCTAGCGTGTTTTTATCTACAGTGAAGCCTTCTGGATTAAGCATAGAAATATCTTGTAATTTCTGCAATTTAGCGTACTTATTATAGTTTAACTTTGTTCCTTTGTCAGTTCTACTTATTTTTTCGGACAATAGCCATTGATATTCTTGCTCTGCCTCATTTAATCTAATTAAAAGTTCGGAGTCTGTTAAATTTGCAAATGTTTTCATGTGTTTATTTGATTCTTAGTTAATTTATAGGTTATTTTTATACTTACTTAGTTATTTTTTAGTGAAGACTCCTTCACCATTAGAAAAAGTCCCGACTTTATTAAGTGGATTATAATATCCAAAAATTTCGTTAGTATTAATAAAGTCAACTATATTGTTTATTTGTTCTATAATTCTAAATAGCTTAATATCATATTCTTCAATTGTTTCTACATATTCTAAAGAGGTTTCATCTGCCGTAAATGATAAAGAAACAAGCCCCATATATTCAGACAAATGAACCAAAACCCCGTTCCCTTCTAAAATAGTTTTAACTTCGTTACTTTCCCATTTATTTTTAACCTCGTTTAAATTGAACTTGCTTTGTAGCTCTGCTTTAATGTTATCCACAAAGTCATCCCAATTCATTTGAGTTAAAAACTCATCTATTTCGTCTGTTTCCTCTTCTGTTTCCTCATTTATAACATACTGGGTAATTTGTGGCGCAAAATACAATACTTTGATTGAGTTTTTTGCATAATCTACTGAACGTCCCATATTTTTATAAGTTTTAAGTGGTTTTTATTAGTTTAATACATTTAGTTTATACCCTATTGCCTCAAGTTCTGTTTTTAGTTCTTTATATTGCTCAAAAGATGCTTTTTTGCTTCTTTTTGCATAATCAACATGAACTTCTGAATGTTGCCCAATGTTTGAATATCCTAACTTCAATTTATTATCCCAACTTTCATTAATTTTAGGGAAATATGCAAATAAATCATCATTTTTTGCATTATATAAAAACAATACGTCAGTTTTCATGGTAGATAGTTTTAAAGGTTATTAACTACTTTTAAATATTCTTTGTTTATTTTTACCCCGTATGGTAATTTATCGAAAGAAGGCTTATTTTCTTTTTTAGTCGCCACAACTTCTAAACCATAAAGATAAGCAACAGTCGAAATATGTTTACTAGTGGTTTTACTAAAAATACCTAGTTCAATTAGCTTTTTACCTTCTATTGTTGCTACATGGGTCTGATAACTGAAAACTTTATTGCCTTGCAAAAATAAGTTTTCTTTGATTTTAATTATTTCTTGAGTTTTCATAAGATTATATATTTAATGGTTAATATTATTAATTTATTAAAATTACGCCCTTGAGTCGTATTCATCAACTAACGAATCATAAAAAGATTCACTAATATTATTAAACTTTCCTTTTCTGCCTTCATTTATAAATAATCTGTTACCCTCTTTTTGTATTGTTGTTTCTCCTAATGGAGGATGTAAACTAAGTGCAATATATTGTTTTTCTTTTTTAAGGCTTTTTAATATACTTAGTATTTCGGTTTCCATATTATTTAAGTTTTAAATTGTTAGTATTAATGCTGTTTGTTGATGTAAAGATATAACGGAATTTCAGTTTTTGCAAGTTTTTATTTAGAACGATTCTACATAAGAGTTAACTATCTAATAATCAACACGAAAATTTTACAATAAAATGCTAATTTAGAATGATTCTAAATGAAAATAACCTATTTTTTGAATGAAAAAATGTAGGAACTAACATTTTTACAAATGAATATATTTTACTATGCTGTAAGTATTGGTATTATTGGCTTTAAACACTATTTTAACAGTAATATAAAATAAAATCGTGCCAAAGTTTATAGATTTAGTAATTTATACTCATTCTAAATAAAAGAATATCGTGCCAAGATTATTATAATAGGTTAGTAATTACTAACAATAATTAAGAGTTGTTAACAAGATAATTTAAGCCGCGCAGATTCTATATACATAAGTAGACTACTGTTTGTTAAAATTACGTATCTTATCTTCATTAGATAAATAGGAGTTCAACTGTTCGTCAATATACCATTTACCCTTCTCACCTATTTGTGATACGTTTCTGTTTATACCCTCAATAAGTTCATGTATATTAACACCGAATATACCAGATAACAAAACCAGCTCACCATATCTAAATAAATATGGGTTGTTTAACCTCTCTTTGTAGCTCTTTACAGTCATTCCCATAAGTTTACATAATTGGTCGGTTGACATCTCGATATTCTTTTGATAGTACCGAAGTGCCCTATTACCTTTCCCAAAACGGTGACTTGCTACTGCCATGATGTAATAAATAATTGTATTAACCGTTTGTAGTCGTTTGTTGTCGGATAATTGGGGGTAATTACTTAGTCCTTTATCCTTTACAAAGACAAAAATAAGAGTAAAAAACCAAAAAACAAAGAAAATTTGTTAAATTATCCGTTTGTTGTCGGATAAATTACTATTGATAATCAAGTGTTTAGCAAAATTGGTCTCGAATTTCCCCGAGAAAACACCAAAAAGAGAGTATAAAACACCTATAAAAAAGCTAATTATTTGATATTCAGCGATATTAGTATTTTTGTCTCTAAAAACACGGGGAAAACACTTTTTACTCTCTCCCATATAGATGCATCATGTCAATATAACATAGAACTAGTATAAATATACATTTGATTCTTAGGTATAATTTAGTATTATAATAATTATTATGTTAAATAGCATTGAAATACATTGAATATCAAAAAATTATGGCCTGACAAATTAGCCCCTCCCCTACTCTGCATCTCAATATTAGTTCAGTTTTAAAATTAAAGATGGATTTGAAATTCGACCTACCCCATGCAAATAAAGAATTTCAGATAACACTCAAGCCCCCCGTAAGTTATGAGCTTATCCCACACTTAAACTCGTCCAATCTATCTTTGATAAAAGCCTTCCTATATGATATCCCATATCCTTATCCAGGTCATATATATGCAATATTATGCATATTACTGGGATTGTTTAAGGTATATTGTGAGTATTATTGTGAAAAGTGCATTATATATCATATGTTCATATATGATGGTTGTTCATGGGGAGTGAACGGTTTTATGCAATAGATATCATTAGGTGATACTTTTGTGATTAAAATGGTTATAGAGAAGTGCGCTTTTGGTATTATAGGCTACCTGTTAGACAGATAGCCACTCATTACAATCATTACAGTATTTATAAATAGCTCTTCCGCCAACTCTGGGTTCTGTATTTTTATGTTCACAAATAGATTTTGCTCTATGAAAACAAAAGTTAAAGTTTTCTAGTGCTTTCTTCATTCTATACATTGTCTTTGCTGTTGGCCTTACATCATCAAAGGTGTATTTTGTTCCGTCTGGGAAGCTAAAATCGCCCTACTCAACCACGCATAATATTTACCTTGATTCCAACAAGTAAATATCACTCCATTGTTAAATGTTACGGCCATGAAGAACCTGCTAATTGAGTTTACATTTGCTATTCCGCTATTAAGCGAATCTTTTAGTGCTTTATCTAGCACAACGTCAACAGAATAGTTGAATATTAATGAAGTTCTAAGTCTATAGTACATTATTTTTTGTTTTATTGATTATCTTCATCTTGCGGTTTGACTTTTTCGGCACACTCTAAATGGACAAGTGCCATCCTGTTTGCTGCTTGTAGTAGTATAAATGGTCTACCTTTCCAATATTTATCTTCTACTTCTATTATTTGCCCTATTAAGAATGGTTTACCAGCAATATAAACTTTGTCTTCGTATACAGAAAACTCTTCATTGTCTTCTAATCTTTTAACTGAGCTTATATATTTCATATCTTCGCTCTCGCCACTAATTTTTAATTCGTATGTTTTCATTTTATTTATTTGGTTAATAATTCATTCTGTTTGTTAATCCAGTCCTGTAGATACATTAATACCGAGTTCTTTTCAGAGTCTTTTAGGTTATTAAACTCTCCAGATATTGTGACAATTGCGCTATTTGAGCTGTTTACTTTTATGGTTTCGTATCTTATTGCTGCGCCAGTTGTGTCTAATTCTTCCATATGGCAATATAATTTATTGGCTAATTAATTCGGGGTTTTCGTAAATATTTCCTATAACTTCACATTCACTATAATGGAACATAACAACCCCTCCATAACCCTCATTTTGTGTAAATGGTTCAAATCCGCAATCTAAATATTCAACAAGTTGAATTAAATCTTTATTAGGATTCCCGCCATAAACATCTGTCCAATTACCTTTATGCCATTTTACAATATCGCCCTCATAAATCTCCTTTCCGTTTTTGTCTATTAAGCCTGTAAATTGTAACCAAACCAATTTATTACCATCCCAGGCAAAATCTTTATTAGCTAATTCTTGAATAGTTATAACATTACTACTCATTTGTGAGCCATTCCATGCCCTAAATTTTATTTCTCTCATAGTTGTTTTTAGTTTATATTAGAATCCTGTGTTTTCTACTTTGTTGTTATAGGGACTGGGCGATTGACTTTTTATCTTATCCCTACATAGCATAGACTCTAAATTTTTAATTATAGATAGTGCTTTTGTAATTGTATCTATGTCTGGGCAATATAAGTAGCCATAGTTTTCTGTGGCCTCATCTCCCATATAAAGGTGTCTTATGCCATCAAATGATGCGCTGCCATGAAATATGCACTCCACCATACATAATTCTGGAGTCCAATGGTCTTGTGGGTGTTCGTTATCAATGATGCAACTGATTCGCTCAACCACATAAAAGTAGAATCCATCCCCAGGGTTATTATTTGGACTTATATAACATCTAATTTCTCCAGATTCTACATAGCCCCACTTATGGATTAGCTCCTGTGTTTCTGGGTATTTTATTGTTGATAAATATACTTCTGTCATATGTTGTTTATTTCTTGTTTAACTTCTTGTCAATAAATTAATTTCGGGTCAATATCAATAAAGGTTTTTAATATCTCATCAACTGCTATTAAGGCGCAGCGTTTTGCCTCTAACTCATTTACATAATACTTAGCTCCAGTTACATCCGTTCCAAGATATAATGTAAACTTGTCTACTAGTTCTTTGGCTTTGGTTTTTGGACTCATAGGTTTATTTCGTATTCGTCAAACATAGATGCTATTTCAAATTCTAAATATAGTATATAGTCTCTGCGCTCTTGGCTTAATTCTTTGGCTGATTCCTTCCCAAGTAAACCCTTTATAAATAGTAGAGCCATATAGTATTTGTCGGCATTAAGAGCTTTATCAAAAGATAAGTTGTCTTTAGGTAGGCTAAATTCTAGTGTTGCCTTCATAGTTTAAAATTTCAGCAAATGTATATTAAATTTATTTTAAAAGCAAATTATGATGCTATTTCTTCTGGGAGGTTAAATTATAATGCTACTTTCATTTTTTATATTTAGCCAAAAGTGGTTGTTTTTATATAGTTTTGGCTGATTATGCTACTATTTTTTCTTCTATATAATATTCGGCCTCTTGATGTTTAACTTTCTCAAATCTCCAGTGAGCAAAGGCGAGTTCTCTTGATTCTTTTAGCATTGGTATATAGAAATGCGGATTTGCTATTTCCCAAAGAAGGTATGATGGCTCTCCTATTATGTCGTTTTCGTATATGTAGCGTATAGTGTACTCCTTGCCTTTTATTGGTAGGTTGATTTTAAATCCATTTGCCGTAAGTTCTGGGGCGACCAAACTAAAGTCGTCATCTATACAAACTACTTTGTCATCTAAATTCATATATATTTTCTTATTAGTTCAAATGTTTCTTTTAGGTAAGCGAAGTCGCATCCATTGTTATGCAAATATCCTATAGTAAACCCATATTCTGATTCGTTCTTTTCTTTGACTCTCTTCCCACTTATGTAGGTTAAATATATCCAAGGGGTTTTCGCCATAAACTCAACGTCTATTCCTATTTTCTTTAATCTGTTAACAAATATAGTTATGTTATCCATCTAATCCCATTCAAAAACGTTAATATCTCTGTCTTCAATACAAAGTTGGAGTGCCTTTTCTATGTCGCAGTGATATGTTATTACTTGCCCTTTTTCTATCATACAAGTGTTGACCCCTAGTTTTTTGTAAAAAACGTCTGGGTCTAACTTATATAGTTTGATTACCTGGGCAATCTCTTTGTGATTAAATCCGAATTTGGATTTAGTCTTAAAACGATTTATTGTTTCTGATATTGTCTTATATTTTCTCATATGATATATTCGGTTGCTAAACCAAGTTTAAGCATCTCTTTGTTAATTTCAATGTTATTGTGATATATTACACCTAAGTATCTGCCGTATTTTTCTTTTTTGCCCTGGAATGTTTCAACTACAATTAGCTCGTTAACTAATTTGCTTAAATATTCTTTTGATTTAAGTCCTTCGGCTTTTGTTTTTCCTTTAAGTTCTGGGGCGTTGATTCCGAATAGTCTGATAGTTTGTGAATGATAAATACCAAACCCAAGGTCTAGCATTATCTCAATAGTATCACCGTCTATTACCCTACGAACCCTTGCGTTATACTTAAATGCTGGATATTGTTTCTTCGCCATATTATTTTAAGTTATTAATATACTCATCACTTGCTTGGATGATGCCGTTTTTGTCAATCGTAACAAACCCTGATGTACTTACATTTATAAATTCAGCCTTTTCCGCTATTACTTCTGCTTGTTTGGATAGGTGAAGTTTAGTAAATTCAATCATTGTTTGATGAAAGTTTTCTTGCCATGTTTTTCCAGTGGGCTTAAATGCTTTACAAAACTCTTCCGCTGTTTATATTTCTTTATTTGTTTCCATGTTATTTAAGTTTTTTACGTATATCTCTTAATTCAATTGCTATTAACCATAATGGAATAATTATCATTAATACAGCCCAAAGTATTTCCATGTTATTTAGTTTTAAATTTTGTTTAATCAAGGAATTGTAAATCTTCCTCTTTGTACTCTGTTTTGCAGTCAGCATAATTACACCAACCGCCCCTTTGCAATCTGTAAACTTCTACAATTTGTCCAGTTGCTTTTACTTTTGCTTTTCTTGTTTGATTCATTGTTATTTAGTTTTAAAATAGTTGTTAATTGAGTTGGTTATCCAGTCACATAAACGGAACAACCAACACCCTTCTAAGTTTTCAATAATCTTACTCATTTTCTTTGCTCTTTTGGTATAGTTGGAATAAATCTTTTGTTGTTTTTATATACTTTAATCCTTCTATTTTATCCACATAACACCAATGATTATCCCCCATTGAAATTACTACATCGTTTGGGGCGTCAGCCTTGCTCCAACAACTGTCTCTTATGAAGTTTGCAAAACCTATGCACTCTTGCTCGGTTATTTCTGCACATTGTTTAGCAGAATCTAAAATCATTTTATCATGTTCATTATATCCATAAATAGCCCCACATTCTTGGCAAGTGCAACTTTCTATTTTTTCTCTAAATTTCTCTTCTAATTTACTCATTTTATTACCTCCTTTATTTTGTCTACTATTTCTTGGGTTAGTTTGCCTTTTAATCGTATATATTCTATTTATTCGACTATTTGGTCTTTTTAGCGATTCCCTTATGTTTCCAGAATGCATTCCAAAATATCTACCACAACTATCTATACTTTCAAAACACAATACTTCATTTGTTTGCTTGTGCGTAAGAGTAATTTTACTAAATAAATGCCTCCTATATTCTTTCCCATCAAAAATGTTTTTTATTTCTTGTATTTTAATCTTTTCTTCATTTGTTAAATCTTCAAAATCTAAAACAATCCATTTCACTTTATTTATTATATTTTTAGTAACAGTTATAGATAGACAAAAGTATTCTGCAATCTCTTTTACATAAGGTCTTTCACCCTTTTTATATAGCCCTCTAATAATTCTAACTACTGAATAGTTTGCTTTAGCATTTTCCCTTTTTTCTCCTCTTTGAACATTGGATTTTTTATTTCTGCCATTTTCAAAACTATCAAGATTGTAACCAAATTTTCTTTCACTGGATTTGTACTTTGATATATAAAATTCCTCATATTTAATTAATTCTGCCTCTGTACAAATAATTAGCACATCTACACTAAAGCTTTCGACACCATATTTATTAAAAGAATATTGCAGATAGTTATTACAATGAATATTTCTTTTTAATTGGCTTAAATGCATCGTTATTCTTCTTCTTATGTTTTTGCTGCTTCCAACATAAACTTTATTATTTATGTTGTTTTTAATTAAATATATGCCAGATTTTGGTGGCAGTAAAATAGTTTCTATCATTATTTAATATACTTATCCCATAAAGGGTTATTTTCATCTCGCTTTATTGCGAAGTACTTTGGTAATGTTTTCATATTGTTTGTTTTTTAGTTTTAATTTAAAATAAGCGAGGCTGTTAATAACGGTTAACATTAAGCCCCTCAATGCTTCTATGAAGACTGAACACACCTCGCTATAACATTGGTAGCTGCCTCAGGATTTTAACCTCTTGGCACTTAGGACGGATTTTTCGACCACTACCAATGTTTATCATTTCTTGTTTGTAATAACAGGATTTGAACCTGTATGATGATTTCTGTTTCCAGTCTGTTTTTTTGCCGTAGGATTGCTCCCTTTGGTGTGTCTCCACCTTCGTTTGTTGTCTAATCATCTATCAACCGTAAAAGCGTCTTTACATTTCGCCATACTACAAACCTGCTAATTAAATAGCTAGAAATGAATGTTAATGTCTTCCAACAGCATTACGTACTGGCTGCTCCTGTTGGATAAACTAAATAGGATTGACTATTAAGCCTCTTCTTTAGACCAACTCACTATAGCAGCTTTATTGGTTTTATGTTAATAAGAAGTTAGTGTCCTTGTTGCTATCAACAACGTAGGTTTCAAAGGTTCGCCTTCATACACTAACCTAATAGGTATTACCTGCCCTCAAGCGGGATATTGTTTGAATTTTACAAACTCTCCATAGGTTAGGAGCAATGTTTTTCCACACATTAGATATCTGTTCTTAAAACAAACCACTTAGCTTGGTGTGGTTATATAGAGTCCTACAATAGGCTGCATCTAACTTTTTTAGAACAACAGGTAATTTCAATAAGTATGTAACAGTCTAGATATAAAGCACTAGTTGCATAGTGGCAACCTTTATACCAACGGTGCCGCCCTGCTATTAAACTACTATCGACCTGTTACAATATTTTCAAAGAACTAATTATTCAAAACTTTTAACATCCTGTCTAAGATTATTTCATCTGAATCCTCGTATATATCTCTCATAAACATATAACCTGGGGCATCAACACAATGAACGTCTATTTGATTTATCCCTAAGTTAAACAATGCTTGACCAAATCTTAAATCAGGGTGCATATCAAGATAGTTTTCCAATAACTGCATTATAGTTCTGTGATGCTCTGTCATTTCATTCTCTTTAGTTTGCAAATATATAAACTATCTTCTGCATATGGAAGTTTTTTTAGAAAATTATAATAGTCTCCGCCTTTATATTTTCTATCCTGCCATCTCTTATAATACTCAACACATTTTTCATACGACTCAAACTCTAAATATTTTCCATCTCTAAATCCAAATAAATTACACTTATCTAAACATACTGGAGATGTGAAATGACCCGTCTCAAGCAACGATTGATTAAGAACAATCTCTGGATATTTTATTCCTTTGTCTTTTAAAAGAACTAGTAGATTATCTTTATTTAATACAAATGTAGTTTCGTTTTTTGAAATATCCAAATCTTTTTTGACATATTTATTAACAACTGCTAGTTCAATACTAACAACAGATATTAACACGAATAATCCGAAGCCGAATACAGCTAAATGAGTTTTAGTTCCTTTGTCCATGATTAATACTTATTTTTTAATGTGTCTCCAATATTTAGATAGAAGTAACTGCTTTTATCTACATCAAGTATTCTTGTATCAGACCAAAACATAAAATCTGAGCCATTAATCCTTTTTATGTATATTAAATACCTTTGGGTGTTATAATATCTATCAATTCTTGGCGGTAAATACCTCTTGTCACACACAATAACTGTTGATTTATTATTTCTCATATTCACTTCTTCGTAAATGCAAAATAAAATAATACAGCATAAGATATAAAGAATAATATTTACAGATTTCATGTCTATTTATTTTTATCCATTTCTGGGTTTATTTCATTAACCTCCACAAAATCCATATTTTGTACCCAATAGTATTTCCCGTCAGCCCCAAGAGTTGTTACTATAAAGTAATGCGGATTATCCTCATCATCTATAGCGTGACATACGCCTATAACAACTCTTTCGTTATGAAGGGTTACAGAACCTTTTTCTAAAATCTGTTTCCCAACAGACTCTTCTCCATGTTCAGCAGCAAAGTGAAAACACATTGATTTTAAATCATCGTATTCTACTGATGTGTTGCAGGTATTTGACCCAACTACATATGGGG
>JACCDR011309515.1_pt1 | contig 41044 bp, 26 predicted proteins | sample 7446431 | NCBI WGS metagenome assembly JACCDR01 (sample SAMN15323443, study PRJNA562643) | freshwater metagenome | isolation source: river surface water | place: USA:Blue River Watershed | collected 2017-08-17
CAAAAGTTATGACGAAGAAGGCGATATTTATACCTTGGGTTTTCCTAATAAAGAAGTCAAAAAGTCGTACTTAGAAGTGCTGCTGGATGCCCTGCGAGAATATCCCAGCGACCAAGGCGTTGTACTGGTCAATGAGTTAAGGAAAACGCTTTTAGCAGGTCATATCGACAAGTTGGAAGGGATTCTCAACTCCCTTTTCAAATCGTTGCCCTATGAACTTTGGCAGAAAGAAAATGAACATTTTTATCATGCCATTATCCATTTATCATTCACATTATTAGGCGTTTATGTACAATCAGAAGTACAAACCTCCGACGGTAGAATGGATGCTTTGGTACGGATGAAAGAGTATATTTATTGCTTTGAATTTAAGTTGGACGGCTCGGCAGAGGAAGCCCTCAAACAAATCAAAAACAGAGGTTATTTACAACCTTTTGCCCAAGAAGGGAAGAAATTGATAGCCATCGGCATCAACTTTTCGAGTGAGAAGAAGAAGGTAGAAGCATTAAAATGGGAGGAAATAAGCTAATTTACCTTTTTGTTAGAACTGTACTTTTACATATTTTAACCATAAAACCCGTATATCTATGCTTAGAAACATCCTCGTTGTTACAATGGCTCTACTGTTGTGGGCTTGTAGTTCTCAAACTAATACACAAGAAAAATATCAACTAGATTCCTCTGTAACGTCTGTTAGTCAGGTTGTTGACACCAAGCCAGAAGGGGTTCTTTTTCAAGTAGATGAAGTAGATTTAGCCCCGACACTTCTCCAAGAATATAATGCCAAGCAAGTTTTTGAATTGACCTTGGGTAAAAAAGCAATGTTTATTCCCGAAGAACATACTAATTTATCGCTGGTGTATAGCACTAATAATGCCTTTGTTCAGACGCTTCAAGAATGTTATGATAACCATCGCCCTCTGGTATTAACGCCAGATATGCTATGGCTTACCATTTGTCAAGGCGTTTCTATCCATATTAATCAACGATATGATAAACTCAAAAATCAGTTGTTTTTACCCAATAAGCCTAACGTTTTATCGGTACGAAACGATAGCCTTGCGTATGGAGCAAAGCATTGGAAAGTATTTATTAACGAAATTGCTGGACAAACCAAACAATATACCAAGCAAGATTATTACAGCTTTTTTGTAGGAGATTTTACAACGACAACGCCAGTAATTCAAACGGCGTATCAAGTTACTTTGCTTCATACCTATAAAAAAGCTTTTGAATACGTAGCCGAAACGGGTTGTGGTATTCCTTCTATTTTGATAACAGGTACAAAGGAGGATTGGCAAAAAATCATCAAACGACTTGACCAATTACCTGCTTTAGGACTTACAGAATGGAAAAATGAATTAGTACCAATTATACAAGAATTTGCACAAGCGGCTGGTGGTAAGCCGAATAAGGCATTTTGGCAACAAATGTACAAAACGGCTTCCGAATACAACGCCGTGTATTTGTCGGGTTGGATGATTAAACTTTTTCCTTACATCAAGGAAACAGAAGGGGGTATCTTGGAAGAAAATTCGGATATGATGAAAAAGACGGAAAAACTGATTCCTAATCCGTTTTTATTAGGAGATGATTACCTCAAAGCTACTTTGATGACCGATAATTTCCCTGCTGGGATTCTCAAAGTACCCGTCATGTGGAATAACCATTTTAAGCATTCTACCACATCCTTAGAATTATGTGCTGGTTTTTTTGGAATAAGACAATACCCAGATAAAAGTTTAGCTCCTCTCATCTCTTGGGCTGTATGTGAAGCTAAAGCACCTGCAATAACACCAACATTTCCTACCTATCAAACTCTTAAACAAAAACATCGTGATGCTAATTGGTCGCCAAATTTTGTTGAGCAAGTATCTGATTCGGCGATATATCATTATAAGAAATTTCATAACCAAGCTAATAGTTTAGCTTATATTCGTCAAGTGATTTCAGATTCTTTACATACAAAAAATACTATTCAACAGTCAGCCTATCAGGGAGATACTTTAACCATAGAAGTGCTGACTAACGGAAAGATAGGCAATGTAAGTTTACAAAAAAACAAGCAAGCAGAGTTGAATAAATATTTGAAAAATCTCCTTAAAAAGTTGCCAGAGCCTTGGCTTCCAGCCTTGGCGCCGATTGGTGTTGCCTTGGATATGGACGATGAAGAAGAACAAATGAATAAAAAAATACGGGTGAATAGTGTAGTGAAATTACGTTTATAGTCTTTTAAAATCATTCCTCAAAATATGAAAAATCTTCGATGCTCATTGCGTATCATCACAATATGCTCTATCATATTTATAGCACTTTTGGCTTGTCGAGAAACGACTCAACTGCACACTAAAAAATTTGATAGTAAGGATACCAAGATACAAATGGACATTCCTCAAAATTGGACGTTTCAATCAAGTGTTGCTGCTGGAGAGAGTTCTACCCAATACCATGAGCAATACAAAAGAACAGATAAAGGGGGCTTTATTGATATAGAAACCAAATTTAATCAAGTTTCTATGGCAAAGCCAGTGTCTAGTGCTAAGATAATGGCAACGCTTATACAAGCCATGAAAGCAGAAAGTAATTTGTATAAAGACCTCACAATTTTAGATGAAAGTAACGATGCTGTTCATAGCATTGTCATCTGTAGGTATATCTGGGGCAAAAAGAACGAACTAACCTACTCGTTGTTGGCGGTATCTTGTGGGAAGGAAATCACTAAAATTGTCAAAGTCGAAACATGGGACCAGTTGGAGGAGGCAAAACAAGTAAGTATTTTAACAACCGTAAAAAATACGCTTACAATGTAGAAGCAACCATGATGTTTGTTGGTAGTTTATGCTTCAGCACCAAGCGGAAACGTAACGACGAAGGTTGTACCTTGTTGTTCTTCACTGACAACATTTATACGGGCATGATTCAGGTCGGCAAATTGCTTGACTAGCGTTAGCCCGATGCCTAAACCTTTTTCGTTGTTTGTTCCAATCGTTGATATTTGCTTTCCTGATTCTTGAAAAAGTTTTTGAAGTTTTTCCTGTGACATTCCAACGCCATCATCTTTGATTACTACGCTAATATTCTCATTATCAGATTTATAGCCAATATGAATAATACCACCAGCATCGGTAAATTTCAAGGCGTTGGCAACAAGATTTTGAAATAATATGTGCATTTGATTGGGGTCGGCTTGTATATATACGGGCGAAGTATAATCATGAAGTAGTAAAATCGACTTGTTTTGTGCAATACTCACAAAAACATTGATGATTTGTTCGATAATATCGGTAATACAAATAGAATGAATATGCGTTTGGAGTCCTTCTTTTTGGCTATGTGCCCACGTAAGCAAATGTTCGAGCATACCGGCAGTGGCAAGGGCTTGTTCATATACTTTATCGAGCATCAATTGCCTGTCTTCTTCTTTCAAAATATCTGATTTAAAGAGTTGCAAACTGCTTAAAATCGTAGCAAAAGGGGTACGTAGGTCATGCCCAATGATAGAAAAAAGCTTGTTTTTGGTCTGGTTAGACGCTTGTAAAGCTTGATTTTTTTCTTCTATCAATTGCTTTTGTATTGAAATTTCTTCTGATTTTTTTTGTAAAGCAAGATACAAACGTTGCTTTTTTTGTGCATTTCTATATAAAATAAATAGAATAATGAGCAAAGAAACCACAAGAATAATCGCAATCAAAATAAGCATATTGCTATTGGCTTCTTTGTGTTCTGCGACTTCTTTTTGTTGCTGTAAAATTTTGTTATCTGCTTGTGTTTTAATCAGTTGTAGGTAGTTGATTTCTTTGTTTTTATTTTCGTTAAAAATGCTATCGCTGTACTGTTTATGCAATTTCAAATAATGATACGCTTCCTTAAATTGTCCTGCTTGATGGTACGATTGATGCAAAATGGCAAGTGCCTGCGTGATGTCCCATTTGGTATTGGTATGTTTAGCTAAAGCCAGTCCTTGTAATCCTTCCCGAATAGCCATCGGATAATTCTGGCGTTCATAAAAACATTTTGCCAAACCAGTATAAGCAAAACTATTTTCCCAATCGCTCTGAAAATCAGGATTTTGAATAACACTGTTGTATAGATTTTCGGCCTTGTTAATTTGTTTTTTCCCCAAATAATAATCGCCTAAATGGTTATTGATAATGGCAATGAGCGCTAGGTTATGAAGCTTGGTACTTAACTCTAAGCTTTTTTGGAAATACACAAAGGAACTGTCGGCTTGGTGTTGTTTGGTAAAAATGAGACCGAGGTTAAAATAATTGGCTGATAGTCTTTCTTGGTTTTTTATTTGCGTATTGAGTGAAATGGCTTTTTGGAGTTCTTTTTTCGCACCCGAAAAATTACCTATTTCAAGATAAATTAAGCCTAGTACATTACTTGCATTGGCAATACCTGCTTTGTCTTGGAGTGCTTGACTGATGTTGTGGGTAATAATGATATATTTAAGCGCTACATTGTATTCACTTTTGACATAATATAGTTTCGCCAAGGTCGAGTAGGCTAAGGCTTCGGCGGGTTTATGCTGCAAAATACGGGCGTATTTAATGGCTTGTTGTGCATATCGAATGCAAGAGTCAGATGCAACAGATTGATATTCACGTGCAATACTATTGAGCAAATCGAGGTGCAAGGTGCTTGGGTTGTGTAGGGCAATGCGTTCTTGTTCCTTCCATTGTAGAAGTAAACTGTCTAATTTACGTTGCTGAGATAAGAGTACGTAAGGAATGAGTAATAAAAAAAAGGTTTTGCTAATAATTTTTAAAAACATGCTACCTAAAAACATTTAAAACAAGTTCGACTATAGAAGAACACTACATCTCGGTGTGTTGTAGTACGTCTATTTTATTAAGAGAGCAAGCAATTTTTAAAGATAGCAAGATTAAACTTATAAATTTTAGTACAATTCCTGTTTTTTTACAAAAAAAAAGGAATTGTTTGATAAGTATTTTTTATGACATCATAGAAGATTGTGGAGAAAAACTACCCAAATATAGCACATTTTTAGCATATAAACTTGTCCAAAGAGATTATTTAGCAAAAATAGTGAAGTTTACACCACTCAATTATGCTCAAGTAATACCTTCAATTGGGACAAGCCTTCTTCTAAATCTTTGCCAATAACGTTGTCCATGTTCATAAACAACAACATAATATTGCTTGGGTACTTCATTTTGCTTTGCAAGGCCCAACACACTTTGGTTTGCTGGGCATCTATGGCTTTTGTACTGAGTTTGGCGTATGCGTTTCCGGCAAAAGGCTTGATGAAACGAATGGCATAAGCAACTTTTTTCAGTTCTTCTATTTCTATGATGGTTTGTTCGCCTTTGCCTGCTTTCTTCACTTGGCTATCCCAAGCCGATACAAAGCCTACTGTGCCATCGGTACCTGTGTAAGTTTTTTGCATAGCTGGGTCGAGTTTTGCCCAAGCACTGTAGGTGTCTTGATTTTTGAGGTATTTGACAAAAGCAAAAACTTTTTCAACTGGCTGATTAATAATGATATGCCTTTTAACTGTATAGCTTTTTTTTACGAATAAGGCTATCAGCAATACATGGGCAATGAGGGCTAAGATACCAAATACAATAGGAGTAATAGCGGCCATACGTAGTAAAATTTATGAGTGATTGGTTGTAACAAATAATACAATAATGACAAATTACAATTTTCTCTTAAAAAAGTAAACATTTTAACCTGAAAATCTATTTATAAGAAAAGTAGGGTACTTTGTGAGGCAATCACTTATAGCTAATGTTAGGCATCAAACATGAGTTTTCTACCTATTTATACAAATAAGATGCGTTATTTTTGGCTTGAAACTTGTTTTTCTGCTAGAATAATGCAATTTTAGCTCCGCCAAACTATCTCTCGAATCCCACACTTGCTAATTACGGTTCTCACACAAGAGCCAGTCCATTGAATATAATATTTGCCAACCTCTACATACCTCTGAATACCATGCCATGTTTCTGACAATATGGTGAAATCCGCAATTATATTTTAATAACTGAAATCTATGAATACCTATAGAAATATCAAACAAACGTATCTTCTGGCTGTGTTTACGGCTGTGCTTATTACCGTTTTTAATCAAATGGTAATACAATATTGGCTTTATCAGAAAAATAATGATTCACGGGTTATCAATATAGCAGGAAGGCAACGAATGCTCAGTCAGAAATTAAATGTATTTTTCTATAAAATCAAGGAGCACGAACCCCATCAGCGAGAAGCCTTACTTACTACTTTTGCTCTATGGAGCAAAACCCACCAAGGACTTATGCACGGCGATACAAGCCTACACCTTACCGCCATCGACAATGCAGCAGTGCTACAACAACTCAAAGCCCTCGACCCACACATTGCTTTCATCGAGCGTGTCATCGAACAAAATATGCCACTTGATGCGACTATGCTGTCACAAATCACGCAAAACCAAGCTACTTTTTTACAAAAAATGGAGCATATCGTTGGTGTGCTGGAGGTTGTATCAGACGATAAACTACACAAAATTATCATACTCGAAATCCTTTTGGCAATAACATCGTTGGCTGTTATCATTTTTGAAATTCTTTGGGTTTTTAAACCTATTAATAAAAAAATGCAGACCCAATGGGATAAACTAACCGCCGAAAGTAACCGCTACAAAGCAACAAAAAACAAACTACGAGCCATTTTGAATAGCTCGACCGATAATAACATTTTGATTGATGCTAATTATAAAATACTGTCTGTCAATAGAGTAGCAGCACAAAATATCAAAATGATTTGGGATAAAGACCCAGAAGAAGGAGAGTCGATTTTCAATTATGTACTTCCAACAAACGAAGTTTCTTTTAGACAAAAACTCGACGAGGCATTGCAAGGCAAGCATATTATTTCGGAAAAAGAGTTGTTTATCACACCTTTATTGTCGGTTTGGTACGAACTGACCTTTTACCCTGTGTATGACGAAGAAGGAATATTGATCGGAGCGTCTTTTATTGCAACCGATATTGATAAAAGAAAACGAGCTGAACAGCAAATTATGGAGCAAAATTTGAAATTACAAAAAATTGCGTGGCAACAATCGCATGAAGTGCGAAGTCCTGTGGCCAATATTTTGGGTATCATTGCTTTTCTCAAACAAACAGAAGCTATCGACGAAAATACACATACCTATTTTATGGAATTACTTCACAATGAATGCAAACGCCTCGATGCCATTATTCATGCCATTGTCGAGCAAACCGTAGAATTAAAAAGGGCGATGCAAGATTGAAAGAGGCGTAAATTACAGCCCTAAAGCGATATATTTTTAGAGCTTGATGCCATCCCAAATGACAGGGAAGAGCTGTTTCCAATATTCTTCAGATAAAGTGTCTGGCTGTTGGGTAAAGTGCTTGGCGAGGGCTTCTAAACTACCACAAACCATGCTAATGAGTAGCTCAATGTCGAGTGGCTTGATTAAGCCTTGCTGTTGTCCTTGCTGAATTTCTTGAAAAAAAGGATGAAAAAGAGCATCTTCTAAGGCTTGTATGCTTGGGTTGTTGGTATAATATGGTGAGCGAATGTATTGTTCGTAAAAAATAGCATGGGCTGGATAGGCTAAGGAGTGCTTGAGGTATTGAAAGCAGATTTTTGCTAATTTTTCTTGTAAAGGAAGGGAAGCCTCCACAATCGGTAAGGTTTGGGAGGCTTCTTGGTTGAGCAAGAAGACATATAAGGCATTAATAAGCTCTTCTTTATCTTTAAAATAAATATATATCGTGCCGATAGCAATGCCTGCTTCTTTGGCTAAGTTGTTCATTTTGAAGCCACTTAGTCCTTGGTTGGCAATCATTTCGAGGGCTTTGTTGAGAATCAACTTCTCTTTATGTTCATCTTTACTCCGCATGGTTTGGTCTTTGCTTACACAAAGATACAAAGCAAAAGCTAACTTTCGATAATTCCTCCCATAGCTGGGTCTGTAAAACTATCTTTGCCTGTTTCGATGTGGCCTGCATATCTTTCTTCAAAAAACGGATAGTTCCAAACATTTATTTGTAAATCGTACCAATTATGACTTTTAGTCAAATCCCACACCACAGTTTTGTAATTTTTGGGTGCTACTTCAAGTGTTTGTGTTCCTTGCAAATACGATTTGTCCTGTACTTTTACCTGTAAAGGTTTCTTCGTGAGGTTTTCAAGTGTTAAAATAACATTGCCTGTGAGGGTATTGTTATCGCCCGTTTGATAACGACAAGTAACGGATAAAATTCTTTCGTCGTCGCCTTTGAATAGGCGGTAAAAACCATTAGGGCCAAAGACTTCTAGGCAATACTTTTCTTCTAAAAAGTCGTTCAATTGCCAAGCGTCGGTTAATCTATCGCCACTTTTTACGGCATAATTGCGGGTTTTGAGGCGTTCGTTTTCGTTGAGTTCAAAGGCTCTGTCACGCTCATATACCGTAAACGGAGCTCCTTGTGCTTTGTCTTTGAAAATGGTATTAGCTGCTTCAAAGGCAAGCTCAAAGGTTTTTCTATTAGCCGAGAGTTTGCCGTCAACATACAATTCGTAGGGCAAAGCACAGGCCGTTCTGATGCCTTTTTCTTGGCGAGGCATCCAAGGCGAAAGCCAAGGCGTTTGATTAATTTGCTTAATTTCGTCGGTATTTAATGCCTTAAAATTAGAAGGCATCTCTTTAAATTGTGCCTGATGTACCTGTTTGATAAATGGCTCTTTGGCTACAAAGGTGGGCAGTTGTATTTTTTCGCCTTGGTAGGGTTGAAAAACGCTCGACAAATCGCCACAAATGGTGCGTCGCCATTCGCTGATATTGCTTTCTTTGAGGTCTTTTTGGGTTTTATTTCGTAAAAAAGTTTCTAAAAATTGCAAAACAGAAGTATGGTCAAATACTTGCGAACAAACCCTTCCGCCTCGTGTCCAAGGCGAGGCAATCAATAATGGTACTCGGTAGCCCAAGCCGATAGGGCCTTGACGAGCTTCTTTGTCGGGGTTATCGTAATCACGTTTGCGTTCATGTTTGAGGTTTACTTGCTCAATAGCCGTATCAATTCCTGCCGATACTTTTCCAGAAAGAGCATCTATAGGATTGGGTGCAACAAAAGGCGGTACGTGGTCGAAATAGCCATCGTTTTCGTCGTAAGCCAAAATAAAAATAGTTTTTTGCCAAATAGCAGGATTTTGCGTAAGAATATCAATAACCTCCGATACATACCAAGCCCCATACCAAGGAGCAGAAGGATGGTCGGAGAAGTTTTCGGGAGCAACCAACCACGAAACCGCAGGCAATTGTTTGTTTTTTACGTCAGTTCTGAATTGATGCAGGATGTCGCCTTTAGGCAAAGTTATCTCACGAGTTTCCCCACGGTCTTCGTATGGAAACTTGGTTACATTTCTGTAATGAGGGTCGTTGCGGTTGTTGGTAAAAGCTTTTTGGTGAATATTTTTCTCAAAAGCCGAAAGTTTTTTAAAATTCTCTTCGGTATAAATGGGGGCTTCTTTTTGAGCAATTTTGAGCCAACGTTCTTTTTTACTCAAAAGCTTTTTCGTTTTTTGAGCCTCTTCGCTGTCGGCGGCTAGGTTTTTGAGTTGGGTTTGCAATTGAGCTATTTCATTAGGTAAGGTATCGAGCAGTTTTTGTAAATACTGACGATATTCGGGGGCGAATTTCACTTGGTATTGCTCAAACCATTCGATAGGATTATCGGTAAAGCTCGACAACCAAGCGTCTTCTTCGGGCGAAAGCCCCGACTCTAAGCTAATTTCATTTTGGTAAATTTTCCATGCAATGCCCATTTCTTCTAGGCGTTCGGGGAATGTTTTCCAAGAAGCCCATTGGTTGTAGGTCACGTCTTCATTTTTAACGTTCGCCTTGCTTTCAAAATCGGCTTTTTCACGGATTGTCCCTGTCCAGAAATACAAACGATTAGGCGTTGTACCCGTCAGCGAAGAGCAGAAGTTTTGGTCGCATACCGTAAAAGCATCGGCCATAGCATAGTAAAACGGAATATCTTCACGGTTATAAAAACCCAACGTCATCGGTATATTGCGGTATTTCCAAGCATCAGGTTTTTTGGCTTCGAGCCATTGGTCGTATTTGCCATCGTTGCGGGCATCTACTTGGTTTTCCCAAGAGTGTGGCAACGAGCTCATCCACGTAGCTTTGGTATCTTTTAAATTCAGTCGAAAAGGAGTATATGTTTCGCCTTTGGCATTGGTTTGTAGCCATACCTTATTGCGGTTCGACAAACGCAAAGCACGAGGGTCGTTGAAGCCCCTTACGCCCTGCAAACTCCCATAACAATGGTCGAAAGAGCGATTTTCTTGCATCAAAATCACAATATGTTCGGCATCGAGGTAGGTGCTGCCTTCGGCTGGGTTGATAGCCAACGCTTTTTGAATAGAAGGTGGCAACATACCTAATAGACTCGCACCACTTGCCAGTAAACTCGCTTTTTTGATAAATTCTCTTCTTGACTCCATAAACATTCAATAGCTAATCCTTTGTATTTCCTACTGTCTTACCTTAAACCCTTTGTAGAAGCATTTGTTTTTGTACAGGCTGAAAAATCTTTTCAGCCAATGGCGGCTGTATTTTTTTAGATAAAAATGTCACAAAAGGCTTTACAAATAAACACCTTGTTTCGTCATTAAACAAATAAAAAAAGCGTTTATTGTATTTTTTCTTAAACGAATAAAGCCTTGTCGAATGTTTTTCACATTTGCTTAATGATTTGCTAACCAAAGACTTGAAAACAACGAGGTTTCTGGGGATAGATTTCAACTAGGCTTAATCAAGTGGCAAAAGAGGGTTTATACTAAGGTTGTAGGTTTGCAGAAGTTTTTGATAGTAAGAATCGTGATTGTCTTTTCTTGCTTCCATTCATCTAACTTAATTCTAAAACAAACACAAACCAATGAGAAAACTTTTACCCATCTTGAGTAAGTTTCAACGAAATTTCACTTGGTTCATGACCTCAATGTTTGTTTCGATGCTTTTTACGTGTTTTACGTTTGGGGCATTCGGACAAATCGCAGGGAAGGTTGTAGCCACAGAAGACAATGCCCCATTGCCGGGCGTAACAGTACGTGTTAAAGGAAGTAGCAAAGGAACAACCACTGCTACTGATGGACGTTACAAAATCAATGCGACCAACAAAGATGTATTAGTCTTTTCGTTTGTAGGCTTTGCTACGCAAGAAGTAGCTGTAGGCTCGAAGAGCATCATCGACGTAAAATTGGCTACCGAACAAAAGCAATTGCAAGAAGTAGTGGTAACGGCCTTGGGGATTTCTAAAGACAAACGTTCGTTGACCAACTCAATCCAAGCCGTAAAAGGCGAAGACCTCGTGAAAGCACGTGAACCAAACGCCATCAACTCGCTTTCTGGTAAAGTGGCAGGGTTAACGGTAGGAGCTTCGTCAGAGCTTTTAGGTCGCCCCAATTTAGTATTAAGAGGAAATACCGATTTATTATTTGTTGTTGATGGTGTACCCATCAACTCAGATACATGGAATATTTCGGCTGATGATATTGAAACCTATTCGGTATTGAAAGGCCCCAACGCTGCGGCCTTGTATGGTTTCCGTGGAAGAAACGGAGCTATTTTGATTACTACCAAAAAAGGGTCAAAAGATAAACGTGGTTTTTCCGTTGAATTTAACTCTTCAACGATGATAGAAAGTGGCTTTAATGCCATTCCGAAAGTCCAAGACGCGTATGGACCCGGAGACCACGGTGCTTATGCTTTCGTTGATGGTCGTGGAGGTGGAACAAACGACGGGGACTATGATATTTGGGGGCCAAAATTTGAAGGTCAGTTGATTCCCCAATACGATAGCCCCGTTGTCAATGGCGTTCGTCAAGGTACGCCTTGGGTGGCTAGAGGAAAAGACAACCTGACTCGCTTCCTTCGCAATGGCTTGCAATCGAACAACAACATTGCCATCGCTTCGAGCAACGACAAATACGACTTGCGTTTCTCGTTATCGCATAATTACCAAAAAGGAATTGTGCCAAATACGCAGTTGAATGCTACAAATTTCAACATTGCTACAGGGTTTAATTTTTCGCCAAAATTAAGATTAGAAGCAAATTTAAACTACAACCGTCAATCAACGCCTAATATTCCAGACGTAAACTACGGGCCAAACTCTTTGATTTACAACATGGTGATTTGGGGCGGTGCCGATTGGAACGTGGACGATATGCGTAACTACTGGCAAGCAGGAAAAGAGGGTATTCAACAAATTTATGCTGAATATCAACGTTACAACAACCCGTATTTTGTAGCTTACGAATGGACAAGAGGGCATTACAAAAACGATATTTATGGTTATGCTACGTTGAACTATAAAATCAATGATAAGTTTGAACTAACTGGCCGTACTTCGGTGACAACGTATGATTTACTTCGTAACGAAAAATTCCCTTATTCTGCTACAGTTTATGGCCGTGAAGAAGCCAAAGGCGATTACCGTGAAGACAAACGTACTTTGTTTGAAAACAATACCGACATCTTGTTGAAATATAGCCAAAACTTCAACAACGTTTTCGATGTAAAAGTATGGGCAGGAGCAAACATTCGTAGCTTTAAGTACAATTCGAGCTATGTAACAACCGATTATTTGAACACGCCAGGTGTTTATACTTTTGCCAACTCGTTGCGTCCTATCAAAGCGTTTAGTTATGCTTCTGACATGGAAGTACAAAGTGGTTACTATTCTGCCGACTTGTCTTACAAAGGTTATATCAATTTTTCTACTACAGGTCGTGTGGACAGGCTTTCTACTTTGCCACAAGGTAATAATACTTTCTTCTATCCTTCTTTTGGTTTGAGTACTGTAGTAAGTGATTATGTAAACTTACCGCAAGCGGTTTCTTTCTTGAAGCTTAGAGGTTCGTATGCCAATGTAAAAGACGGCTTGACTCGTTCGACGATTGGTGCTACGCCAAGTGCTTCTTATCCATTGGGTTATGGCTCGGAATACGCTTCTTCTTACGATGGACCAAACTATGCCAACTCGGTAGGATACAGTATTTTCCCTGGTTACAACAACGTACCAGCAGCCTCTTATTCAGACAAATTGAACAACCCTTCGTTGAAACCTAATACCAGCGAGCAAATTGAAGCAGGTTTGGAATTTAGTTTGATTAAAAACCGCATCAGTGGCGAAGTGACCTACTTTGTATCGAACGACGGCCCACGTATTTTCAATAGTGATTTATCGCAAACTACAGGTTATACTTCACAAATTGTAAACGGCATCAAAACCCAAAAAACAGGTTGGGAAGTAACCTTGAAAGCCAATGTATTGAAGAAAACCAACTTTACTTGGGACATTACTGCCAACTGGTCAACGTACCAAGAGCGTTTGAAAGAAATTTACGGAGGAATTACATCTTTGCCTTCTAACTATTTTGTAAGTGGCAACCCTTCTAACATCAATATTCAAATTGGCGACAGAATCGACCCTGTAATTGTATCGTCCTTTGCTCGTACTGCTAATGGTCAGTTGATTAACGATGCGGGTGGTCGTCCGATTGTATTGCCTCGTAGCCAATTCCAAGGCTATGCCAATCCTGATTGGGTTTTTGGTGTAACAAACAAATTCAGTTACAAAAATTGGTCGATGACAGTGCTTTGGGATGGTCGTGTAGGCGGTGTAACCGAAGATTATATCCGTCGCCAAACGTTCAGAGGTGGTCGTCATATCGAAACAATCCAAGGTGCATTGGGTGCTGCACGTGAGCAAGATGTAAAAGGTATCAAGTCTTATGTAGGAGAAGGCGTTATGCTTACTTCCGACTCGCCTGCACCAACGTATGACCCAACAACAGGCGTAATTACTAATATGAGTGCTTTGAAGTTTACGACCAATACCACTAAAACGTATGCACAAGATTACATCAGCCGTTACAACTCTACTGCCGAAGGCAATATGATGAGCAAGACCTTCTCTAAAATCAGAGAAATTACTCTTACTTACAACTTCCCTGCGGCGTTGTTGAGAAAAACGGTATTCAAACAAGCTTCGGTATCGTTTGTAGGACGTAACTTATTCTATTTTGTTGATAGCAAGCATTCGGGTGTGGACTTAGACCAATACACAGGTTTGAGTACCAGTACAGGTTTACAAACGCCTACAATGAAGCGTTTCGGTGTAAACTTCAACTTGATTTTCTAAGCACAAACACAGTACCAGCATTTTAACAATTGATTCAAATGAAAAAATATATCATCGCAGCCGCCATGCTGTTTTCGCTTGCGAGCTGTAACGACTACGCATTGTTGGAGCAAAACCCTAATATTGCGACTTCTGTACCTGCCGAGTTGGCACTTCGCAATGTATTGAGTTCGCTCAACGAAAGTGCTTGGAATACAGCCATGCGTAACAACCAGTTTTACTGTTCTAACTATAACTATTACGACAATAACGAATACAACTGGGGAGCAGCTTCTTTGCAGTTTACCACGTTGAAAAACGTCATTAAACTCGAAGAAGAAGCTTTAAAAAGTGGTGCGAAAGCACTCAACCCATATTCAGCGATGGGTAAGTTTTTGAGAGCCTACTTTTATACAAAAATGACCTTAAACGTAGGTGATTTACCTGTAAAAGATGCCCTTCAAGGCTTGACCATCAGCACGCCAAAGTATGATACCCAAAAAGAGGTTTTCATACAAGTATTGGCATGGCTTGAACAAGCTAATACTGAAATGGCACAGTTGATTGCCAATGGCGATAAAACTTTTTCGGGTGATATTTATTTCGGTGGCGACCTTACCAAATGGCAAAAGGCTGTCAATGCTTTGCAATTGCGTGTATTGATTCATTTGAGTAAAAAAGCAGATGATACTGATTTGAGCATCAAACAAAAGTTCAACAATATCCTAAGCAACCCTACCAAATACCCTTTGTTTACTAGCAACGACGAAAGCGTACAGTATGTATGGAGTAGCATCAATAAATACCCTCGTAACCCTGATAACTTTGGTAACAACGCTACTCGTGAGAATATGTCGAAAACTTATATCGACTTATTGAAAGAATACCAAGACCCACGTTTGTTTGTGGTAGCCGAGCCAGCCGAAGCTAAAATCAAAGCAGGACTTACCGCAACTGATTTTGCAGCTTACGAAGGGGCTAGTTCGGGCGAAGATTTGGCGGATATGTCAACTAAGGCAGGTAACGGACAATACTCTTTCCAAAGCCGTAAACGCTATTATGGCTCTTACACAGGCGAAAATACCTTTGTATTGAGTTATCCTGAAATGTGCTTCAACATTGCCGAAGGCATCAACCGTACTTGGGCTACAGGCAGCGCACAAGATTGGTACGAAAAGGGTATCAAGGCTTCGATGGCATTTTATGGTGTTACTACGCCAGCCAATTATTTGACCCAAACAGCCGTGCAGTATAAAGGAAACAACGCTGATGGCTTGGCTCAAATTTTGAAACAAAAATATCTTGCTTTCTTTCAAAACTCTGGTTATGAGGCATTTTATAACCAAAGAAGAACGGGTATCCCTACATTTTTGATTGGCGTAGGTACGGGCAATGGTACTCGTATCCCTAAACGTTTTCAATATCCTGCTACTGAGTCAACTACCAATAAAACCAATTATCAAGCAGCACTTACCCGCCAGTTTACTGACGGGAAAGATGATATCAATTCTGAAATGTGGCTTGTGAAATAGACTTTGAGCTATGAATAAGAATGAAAGGTAAGATTAGTAAAATGCGTAAGACGAAACTATTTAACCTATTTCATTTCTTACAACATATATCTCTTATTAATGGTGATAAATAAATAGTGAGGCATTGCCTCACTATTTTGTTTAATAAGACTTAAAACAAGTGGAACTCAATGATAGAAGAAAAAATAGAAACGCTATTTACTTTGTTTGAAACCAACGGAGGTAACGAGTACATTGGCGAACCTGTAACAATCATAGAACATAGCCTTCAATCTGGTCAATTAGCCAAAGATGCTGGAGAAGAAGACTGGGTAGTACTATCGGCTTTTTTCCATGATATTGGTCATTTAATGCCCATAGATGCCACCATGAATATGGATGGCAGAGGGCATTTATTGCACGAAGTCGAAGGGGCAAATCTGTTGCGTTCTTGTGGTTTTCCTGAAAAAATGGCTTTGTTGGTGCAATACCACGTACAAGCAAAACGCTACCTTACTTATAAATATCCAGCGTATTATAACAAACTTTCTGAGGCTAGTAAACTAACCTTGGGGTATCAAGGGGGCGTTATGACCGAGCAGGAAGCCGAGCGTTTTGAGGACGACCCTCTTTTTAAGAAAAGCTTGCAATTGAGAGCTTGGGATGAGCAGGCAAAAGAAATAGACAAACCCGTGTTACCGCTATCGTACTACAAATCATTAGCAATAAAAGTATTACAAAATCAATCAATATTATGAAAAAAACTATCTTTTTAATTATATGGACTTTGTGTGTTTGTCAAAGTTTTGCACAAAAACACAAAACCGAAAATGTTATTCTCATTACGAGTGACGGATTACGCTGGCAAGAAGTCTTCGGTGGTTTAGATACCAATCTACTCAACAACGAACAATATACCCGTGGCAGACGTGCCTTGATTGAAAAGTATAGCATTCATCCCGATTCGAGTAGAATGAAATTGTTTCCTTTTTTATGGCAAAATTTAGCAAAAAATGGACAAATCTACGGCAATCGTAAGTATGACAATAAGGTGAATGTAAGCAACCAACAGTGGTTTTCGTATCCGGGGTATAATGAAATTTTGACAGGTTTTGCCGATGACGAAAGGATTCATTCTAATGATAAAATCAATAATCCCAACCAAACAGTCTTAGAATTTTTACATAAAATGCCAGCGTTTAAAGGCAAAATTGCGGCTTTTAGTACATGGGATTGTTTTCCGTATATCATCAACGAAGAGAGAAGTGGTATTCCTGTTAACTCTGGTAAAGAATTAGTTGCTGGTAAACTCACAGCCAAAGAAAGCCTATTGAACGAAATCCAAACGCTCGTACCAAGCATGATTGCCGACCGCCATGATTTTGTATCTTACTTTCTTGCCAAAGAATACCTTTTACAGCACAAACCCAAGGTAATGTTTTTGGCATTCGACGAAACCGACGATTATGCCCACGCTGGTTTGTACGATGCCTATATACAAGCCGCTCATAATTTTGATGGCTTCGTGGCTGACTTGTGGAATACCATCCAAAAGATGCCTCAATATAAAGACAAAACGTCTTTAATCATCGCTACTGACCACGGAAGAGGAAAATACCCTAAATCGAAATGGACTGACCACGGCATCAAAACGGCGTATTCTGACCAAATTTGGATAGCTATCATGGGGCCTGATACTCCTGCCACAGGCGAACAAAAGCAAGTCCAGCAATTGTATCAAAATCAAATTGCAGCAACCCTTACAGATTTACTAGGCATCAAATATCAAAATGAAAAGCCTGTTGGCGAACCAATCAAATAGGCACAACGCACCATTTTCAATACCGTAGAGACGTTGCACTGCAACGTCTCTTTTTTTGAAGAATGCCAAACGATTTACAAATGTTGTAAAATCAAATAAAAAACCGAAGGACAAAGCAAACACCCTAGCCCAGTATAAAACGTAGCCGTCAGTGCACCATAAGGAATTAGCTTGGGGTCGGTAGCTGCCAAACCTGCCATTACACCGGTGTTTGTGCCTATCATACCGCCAAAAATCATAGCGGTTCTAGGGTTATCAAGTCCGATATATTTGGCTAAAAAAGGTGTGCCAATAGCTACCCCAATTGCCTTGATAACCCCAGCCGCAATGCTCAAAGCTATCACATCGGAACTAGCCCCAAGGGCTGCTCCTGTGACAGGGCCAACAATGTACGTGCAAGCCCCTGCTCCGATAGTTGTCATACTTACCACGTCGGTATAACCCCAAACATAAGCCATTATAACCCCTGCGATAAAGGTGGTAGTAATGCCTACCAACAAGGCACAAAAACCTACCCAACCCGCTTGCCGCATGATGGCATAATTTACGCCCATCGCCGTAGCTACAATCGTAAAATCACGAAGCATCGAGCCTCCCATAAGATTGAAACCTGCAAAGGCTGGAATATCGGCAATGCCATTTTTCCCTCCTGTAAAATGCCCCCCAATATAGGCTAGTACCAGCCCAATCATAACCGCCAACGCCGTGGCTGGGATCTTGTTTTTAAGAATATTTTTGGCGAAAAATTGTGAAAAAAGAATGATAAATGCCGTTCCTGCAAAAGCCAATAATAGCCCATTTTTGGATAAAAATTTCAGTAAAAGTTCCATTAAATAGCCTTACCTCCTTCCTGTTGATTGGCCTGTTTTTTTGTGAAAAAATACGCCAACAAAGGTATCATGGCAAAGGCGATAGCCGTAGGGATAATGCCTGCCAAAAGTGCCAATAAGCCTCCTTTGATGGCCGCCGATACGTTTTGCGTAGCTGCCATCGCAATAATCACAGGGATGTACATTTGACTCCAAAAACCGATGCCCTGCGAAGTTTCAGTTGGTAATTGCTTGCGTACATCGAGCCAGTTGGTCGATAGCATCAACAATATCATGGCAAAGCCAACACCGCCGACGTTGGCTTCAATGCCCAAAAGCTGTCCTAGGGCTTCTCCTAGCAGTTGCCCTACGATACAGCAAGCCGCTAATAATCCTACACCGTAAATTGTCATAGTGGTTGTTAAAGAGAGGTTTTAGGCTTAAAAAAGCTTTTTTAAATCATTTTTGGTTACTTTGCCCATGGCATTGCGTGGTAGCTCGTTTACGACAAGGTATTTTCTTGGGGTTTTGTAAGCGGGCATTCGTTCTCGTAGCCAGCTATGTAGTGTTTGGCTATCAAAATCGGTTTGTTTGACGATGAGGGCTGCTGCAACCAATTCGCCCCATTCTTCGCTAGGAACGCCCACTACGCTACAATCGGCAATAGAGGGGTGCGTGCGGAGGATTTCTTCTATCTCTAAAGCCGAAATTTTGTATCCGCCCGATTTGATAATATCTATCGAATCTCTGCCCAAAATGCGGTAGTAATTTTCTTCTACTACAGCCACATCGCCTGTTTTAAACCAGCCATCATTGGTGAAAGATTTTTGCGTAGCTTCGGCTTTGTTCCAATATTCTAAAAATACATTTGCTCCCTTGATTTGTATTTCGCCTGCTTCTCCTGTAGGCACTACTTGGTTTTGCTCGTCCACCAAACGTACCTCAACTCCTGGTAAGGCTTGTCCGATATAGCCCGCTTTGCGTTCGCCTGCGTATGGATTGCTAATTGCCATGCCAATTTCGGTCATGCCATAACGTTCGAGAAGGCGATGGCCGCTCAGTTTTTCCCATTTTTCCATGACCGAAACAGGCAATGCCGCCGACCCCGAAACCATTAGTCTAAACTTTTGTAAAACAGCTTTATAATGTTGCTGTTCGGTGTCGTTTAGATTTTCTAAAGCTGAGATAAGTTTGAAATAAATGGTTGGAACAGCCATGAAAACATTGATTTTCCCTTGGTTGAAAAGGCTCAATACGCCTTCGGCTGTAAATTGAGGAAGAAACTCGCAGGTTGCCCCCGACCATAAGGCACAACTAATTACGTTGATGATGCCATGTACATGGTGCAGTGGTAAAACGCATAAAATATGGTCGTCGGATGACCATTGCCACGCATCGACTAAGGTGGAGATTTGGGCTTCTAAATTGTGATGGGTTGTGACAACGCCTTTAGGCAAATTGGTTGTGCCACTGGTATAAAGAATCATCGCTCGGCGGCTTTTCTCAATAGTGGGTAGCTCAACTGAAGTAACAGCTTCGGTTGGGCTTTGCAACGATACAAAAGACAACTGAAGCTGTTCGACCAAGGGGCTAATGAAGGCTTCATATTGGGCATCTGCCACCACAATAGAGGCTTGGGTATCTTCTAAAACATATTGTAAAGAAGGCAAAGGATAGCTGATACAAAGTGGCACAGCAATGCCACCAGCACGCCATATTGCCCATTGAGTCGTGACATAATCAAACCCCGGACTCACCATAAATGCCACACGTTGTTCGACTAAATCGGGTTGCCCAGCCAGTAATACGTTGGCTAGTTTTTCAGAAGCTTCCAACAATTGTTGGTACGTAAAGCTTTGTTCGCCTACCATAATAGCACGCTGTTGGGCATACTTTTCTGCATTTTCTACTAATCTTAACATGCAATGTTCTCTTGTTTTATCAGTTGTAATTTCCTCTAAAGAGGTTTTTAATTGGATAGTTTTGTGAAAATTACAACATAAAACTTGATTAAACTAATAGAAATGGCAAAAATAGCGTAAAAACAGGAGCGAATTGTAAGTAGTTGTATTCCTTTCTTTTCAGCGAGTAAACGTCTTTACTCGCTGAAAAGAAAGGAATATTTAAACAGGATTTTTTCGTAAAAAATCAATGGTTTCGTCTATGTCTTGTGCTTTGATTGGCTCGCCTAGGGCTGTAAAATTCCAACGATTGCCCATCCTTACTAGCTTTGCCATGAGCATCGATACATAGCCTTTGTAGGCTTGGTCGCTTGCCAAATTGAAGGTGGCAAAGGTTTGCTTAGGGTCGTGGTGTTTGCCTTCGATAACCCGTACTTTGGCGTAAGGAATGCTCGAAAAGTCTTGCTTTTTGTAAGAGTTGAGGTAAATGTAAATAAACTTGGCTCTTGCCGTGATTTTTTCTAAATTAATGTAAATCACTTCGTTGTCTTTATTATCTGAGGCGGTGTCGCCACTGCGGTCGTCGCCACTGTGCCGAATAGCCCCATCGCTCGAACGAAGATGATGGAAATAAACGGTTTCTATTTCTCGCATATTTTCGTCGAAAACACTAACAGAACCGTCTAAATCGACATTTTCGGCAGAGCGAAATAAGCCCCACAAGGCTGTACTTTGGATTTTCCCCCAGTCGAGTCCTATGGTGATTTCTTTGAGTTCAGTACCATTTTTTTCTAAACTGATACTCGATTTTTTTGAAAGATTTATCATGTAAAGTTTTGGTTGTTGGTAGTAGAAATTGTGTTATAAAGTTACGAACAAATTTAAACGCTTTTGCTTATACGTATCTATCAACTAAGCCTTGTAGCTCAGTGATTTGCCCTTCCGACTCAGCATAGAAATACCATTCGTTGCCCGATTTTTTGATTTTCGCAAAAATCACCGCATTATCGGTATTGTGCGATACGTCTAAATCGTACTTGACAATCTCTTGCTTAGTTTCTACGTCCACCACCCGAATGTAGGCATCTTTGAGCAGCCCAAAGTTGTGTCCACGGTTAACTGCCTCATGAATCGACACACAAATAACCAGTTGTTGGGCGTTTGGATGTGTGTTTTCGAGGTTGAGTAAAATAATTTCGTCGTCATCTTCTCCAATGCCAGAGCGGTTGTCGCCCGTGTGTTGTACCGAGCCATCGGGCGATTTGAGGTTGTTGTAGAAAACAAAAAACTCGTCGCTGATGAGCTTGTAATTAGGACCTAAAATAAAGACCGACGCATCTAAATCGACCGAAATGCGTGATTGTTCCCAGCCTAACCCAATCATTACTTTGTTGAGTTTGGTCATTGATTTAGAGAGATTAATCGAACCTCCCTTTTTTAAATTAATTGCCATGGTTGTATGAATACTGAATTATGAGTGATGATTTTTGAATGCAAAATATTGTTATTCAGGTGTTTGTGTTTTATACGATTGTTTACTATTGTTGAACTTTTATTTGGTGTTGCTTATTTTATCTTTTTGAATGGGCGAATAATCAGTTTTTGTTTGCCCATTTACTTGTAGTTGGTCAAAATAACATTTTACACCTGTTGCCGTGTTCATATCTTCCACGTTTTGAATATGAAAATGCAAGTGCGGTTCAGAAGAGTTGCCCGAATTTCCGCAAAGTCCCATAAGTTGTCCTTGCTTTACTTTTTGTCCTTGTTTCAAAACGATGGAATGTTGTTTGAAATGAGCAAAAAACAAATATTCGTTATTGGCTGTTTTTATGATTACGGTATTTCCAGGAATGTAAATTGGATTTAATGTGCCTGGCATATTGTCTTTCACTCCGTCAACAACCAAGACAACTTCTCCATCGCAAGGTGCAATAAGTTCTTTGCCGAAAGCATAATAATCGGTATTGCTCTTTCCGTCAGTTTTGAATGAGCTTCCTTTGTCGTCTGTAATAACAAGGTCAAAGGCATTTTTTTGAGCTTCGTTTTCTACGTGATAATTCAGTTCTTTGGTGTCGCCTCCCCAAATAACTGTCCATTCTTCTTTAAAAGGTAAGATGAGTTTGGTTGTATTTCTTACCATTTTTGGCAGGTTGTCGGCTTTGAACGGCCTGATAAACAAGCCATTAATTTTGGCATTATCGTCAACAGAAATGTTTAGGGCAAATACCGCTCTCTCAAAAGTTGTTTTATAGGAAGCATAGGTTTGTTCATATTTTACAAACGCCCGTTTCGTTATTTTTCCTACCTGTTGTTTTAGTCCACTTAAAAAATCTTTTGTTTTGTCAAGCGGTAAAGCCGTTTGCATTTCTGGTGAAAAGGTTGCAAAAATTGCTTCAAAGTTGCCAGAATTGTAGTTTGTTTCAAAACTATCTGCAAGAGTTTTATAAGTCATTTTTTCTGTTTGTCCAAATGTAAAATTTGTCAAAAGTGTAAAAATCAAACTTGTCAAGATTGTTTTCATCAATGTTCTGTTTTGCGTTATGCTTGTGTGTTGATTTTGCGTTTTTATCGAAATTTAAAATTGAGTGTAGAACCCTGCCACTACTTAAAAAAATCATCCAAAAGCTTATCAATATTTTTATTGGGAGGTAAATTTTTAGGTGGTACAGGTTTGTTCATTTCTTCAAATTTACGTTGCAAATCTGCCATTTTTTGCTGTTGCTCACTTTGCTCTTTTTGGTTCAATTCGGCTTTGATTTTGGCTAAATCATCAGCTATACTTGCTTCATTTTCAAGGTTTTTGAACGACTTATCTAAATCGGCTGTGGCATTATTGAGCGAGGTAAGTGCTTTGGCTTCTGCTTCCCATTGCTTGATTTTATCTTCATAGCGTTCCATATTTGCCAAGGCACTTTGGTTCAATCCACCCAACGACTCGGCGATTTGCTTTTGGGCTGTTGCCGATGCTGCTTTGGCGGCATAAATTTTTTGTTTGGTCTTGGTTTCATCCAAACGCAATTTTAAGTCGTCAAGTTGCTCCGTAAGTTGCTCTACGGCTTGTTTGGCATTGGTTGCCAATAGGGCATATTCGGTTGCTTTGGTGTCGGCAAAGGCTTTTTGTCGAAGGGCTTTTTGTGCCAATTCTTCTTCGCCTTTTTGCAATGCAATGCTTGCTTTTTGGTACCAAGAAATGGTTTCTAACCGAAATTGATTTTGTTCATCTTCTAAGCGTTGTTGGTTGGCCAAAGCCACCGATAAGGCTTTGGTCACTTTTATGACGGCTTCGTCTAATTCTTGAATCGCCAATTGCATCATTTTTACAGGGTCTTCGAGTGCGTCGATGCCTGCGTGTGCATGAGCTTTACCAAGATTTAAAACTCTCTTTATCAAATTTGTCCACATAGAACTGTTCGTTTTGGTTATTGTTGAGTTAAAGGTAGAAGGAAATGCAGGAAAAAAGCCAGTGATTTGTTTACCATTGGACAGAAAGTAGGATGAATTGCATTGTAGGCTGATAAATACGAAAGAAAGGATTGAAAGATGATTTGTATTTTATAGAATAATACTGACAAATTACTTGATTTTAGTACTATAATAATTGCTTTTTGCGTAGCTTGCAAACGTTGTCGGGAACGTTTGCATAAAAAATTAAAGCATTTCCTTTGGATAAGGTAGGGTGTTGCCCCTACATTTGAATATAGATTTTTCGATATAAAATATTACTATTTCATGTACAGACCACTCAAAGCATCCAGCGATTCTGAATTAGTAGCCCTTTTGTTGGAAGACAGCGAAATGGCCTTTGAGGAAATTTACAGAAGATATTTTACCAAATTATACAGTTTGGCAAAGCGGAGGCTATACGATACGCAACAAACCGAAGATATTATCCATGATTTATTTTTGAATTTGTGGGTCAATCGCCACAAAGTACAAATAGATGCCTTGGGTAATTACCTCATGCGAAGCGTAAAATACCGTGTACTCGATGCCCTCGACCACCACACGGTACGCCAAAATTTTGCCGACTTCCAGCAGGCAAATGTTCAGTTTACCAATAGCACCGAAGAAAACATTCTGTACAGCGATGCCCTTCGCCTCTATGAGGAAAACCTTATTTTTCTTCCCGAAAAATGCCGTGAGGTATTTTTGTTGAGTAGAGCAGGGCTATCGCAGAAAGAAATTGCCCTACAATTAGGTATTTCAGAAAATACCGTCGAAAATCATATTGCCAAAGCACTTCGCATCTTAAAGTCACGTATGGCCGAATATTTGAGCCTAAATGTGCTTTTCCCCATCCTTTTCTTTCTTTTTGAAAAATAATTAAAAAAAAAGTGATAAGACAGTAGTGGAAAGTTTTTCGTCAACCGACCTATTGGTTGAGGAGTAAATAGTATTTTATTAATAAAAAATAGTAATTGATATGAGCCATAAGGAATTGAAAGATGATGACGACATCGTCAGGTCGCTCAAAGCAAAATACACTCCCGAAGAATTGCAACGCCTTACAGCATGGTATAACGCCTTTGACGATAACAGTTTGTTGGATGACAGTGGGAAAGAAAAGGTAGAACAACAAGTATGGGATAGGTTGCAAGATTCGATTCATCCAGAAGACCCAGCAGAGCATTCAGACGAAGCGCCTAGTTCTTGGGTGAGCAGAAATTGGTATTGGCCTTTGGCCGCTTCGGTGTTGTTGTTGTGCGGTCTTATGCTTTGGCAAAGCAAAGATACAGCACCCGAAATGGGCATAGCTGCCTTGCCGGCGGTATCGCCACAAGAAAAAAACCTTTGGGAATCATTGACAAACCAAGATAAAGATATTAAAGAAGTGAATTTGCCCGATGGAAGTAAAGTATGGCTCAACCCAGGCACGAGTATTCTTTACAAAATCGTCAAAAACGCCCCTACCCGAGAGGTGTATTTGGAAGGAGAAGCCTTCTTTGATGTAAAACCTAACAAACAACAGCCTTTTTATGTCAAAAATAAAGGCCTAAATGTGGTGGTGTTGGGTACAAGTTTCAACGTGGTAGCCTCCGCCAAAACAGATAAATACGAGGTATCTGTGGTGACGGGTAAAGTCAAAGTAAAGTACCAAGACCCCGAAAATAGTACACGTTTCAATCAGGTAATTATTACGCCCCAACAACAAGTAGTTATCCAGAAAGAAGAAAATACCCTTGAAACCCACGATTTTACGGTCGAACAAAAACAGTACAAACAGTTGTGGGAACCCATAAGCATCAGTTTTGATGAGGCAACTCTCGACAAAGTATTGAGTAAACTAGAACAAGAATATGGCGTAGTCATGCGCACTCCCAATGCGTCGATTCGGAAATGTACCTTGTTCGCCAATTTTAATAACCAGCGTTTACCCGTGATTATGGACATTCTGTGCAGTTCTATCAATGCGAGTTATCAGATAGAAGGCAACGAAATAACCATCATAGGAGAAGGCTGTCAGTAGCGTAACTTAGTCTAAACAATAAAAAAAAAGGCCTAAAGTGTTCCCAGCACTTTAGACCGTATTACCCTAAAATCATTTCCCAGGTGACTTAGGTGTAATATGTAGATTTCAAAACCAAATCTTACAAAAGCAAATTTATGGAAAAACAATTTATTAAGACAACATTTTTCAAAATCATGAAGATGACTGTCATCCAATTAGCCATAGCAACGGCATTTATGGTGGTCTCCTATGCCAAAGATGCCTCAGCACAAGAAGTTTTGGCTAAGACTGTCACTGTTTCTATCAAAAACAGTACGTTGAAAGGAGTACTAAAAGAACTAGAAAAAGAATCGGGCGTTTCGTTTGTATTCAGTTCTAAAAATGCCAATATGCAATCGTCGAATGTAAGTTTGACCGCCAACAATGAGAGCTTAAAAAATGTCTTAAATCGTTTTTTGCCTCCATTAAATATGGGCTATAAAGTGGTACATGAGGCTGTAGTATTGATTCCTGCCGAAAATGCAGCCGATAAAAGTATGCCCATGCTCGCCGCCGCCGAAACCGAAAACAGTAGGACTGCTGTCGAAACTCCTGTTAAAGGTAAAGTGGTGGATGCAGAAACTGGCGACCCTTTGCCCGGTGTAACCATCAAAGTAAAAGGCACAAACTTGGGTGTAACAACCGACGCTGGCGGAAAATATAGCCTTAATGTAGGCAAAGGAACGGTACTGATTTTCTCTTTTATCGGGATGAAAACCCAAGAAGTTGAAATTGCAGGGCGTAAAGAAATCAACGTGTCTTTAGCTCCTGACAACAGTATGTTGGCCGAGGTGTCGGTTGTAAGCGATGGTTATGGCGTTGTGAAGAAAACCGACAATACGGGTTCGGTTGCTTCGATGTCGGCAAGAGATTTGAAAAACATTCCAATTGCCAGTGCTGCACAAGCCATGACGGGACGTTTAGCTGGGGTAAGCGTTGTGACTACCGATGGTTCGCCTGATGCCGATGTGGTAATTCGGGTGCGTGGTGGAGGTTCTATTACACAAGATAACTCGCCTTTGTATGTGGTAGATGGGTTTATTGTAAACAGTATCAAAGATATTCCGCCTTCGGATATTGAGAGTATCAACGTATTGAAAGATGCATCATCTACAGCGATTTATGGTGCACAGGCATCAAACGGGGTTGTAGTTATTACGACGAAAAAACCTAAAGCTGGTCGCACGACCGTTTCTTACAATGGCTTTTTACAAATCAAACAATTGCCTTCCGACCGTTCTTATAAAGTATTGTCACCTTACGAATATGTATTGGTTAACTACGAAAGAGCTAAACTTCGCTCGGTGGCTGATGTAACAGCAATAGAAAAGTTTTTTGGCAAATACGACGATTACGATTTGTACAAAAATAAAAAAGGCACAAATTGGCAAGACGAATTATTCGGTGCTCCTCGTAACTCTTGGTCGCATAATGTAAGCATCAGTGGAGGCTCTGAAAGCACAACTTTTAGTCTAAGTCTTACCAACAATACCGACCAAGGACTTTTGACGGGTTCGGGCTATAACAGAAATGTAATCAACTTTAAGTTGAATCAAAATATCAGCAAAAAACTCAAATTCGATGCCTCTGCTCGTATGACCAACACGGTAATTGATGGGGCTGGTACATCGGGTTCGGCTCAGTTGAATATCAAAGATGCCGTACAGACTCGTCCTATCAATGGTATCGCTGATGAATTGGACATCGACCTAACAACCGCATCGAGTGATGACGATTTTGCTTCCTTCTTGTTGGCATTGGTCAATCCTACAAAATTGGTATCACAAGACTGGCGTAAACGCACTACCCAAGATTATGTATTGAACGCAGGCTTATCTTGGTCGATTGTGAAAGGACTTGATTTAAAATCGACTGTTACGGGGTCTAAATCATTTGACAAAAACCTTCGTTACTACGGCCCTCTTACTGGTGAATCGTTCAATAATGGTAGTAGCTTACCGATTGGTGAAAAAACAAATTTAGAAACCAGTTCTTTCCGTTGGTTGAATACCCTAAGCTATCAAATGAAAGGAATGGGTGCTCATAAATTAGACTTCCTTTTGGGGCATGAAGTGTATTCGTCAGGAGGTAATCAAAGCTTCTTGCGTGCCGAAGACTTCCGTGCTTCTATTACACCAGAAGAGCTTTTTGCCAATATGTCGTTTGGTCGTACCGACCGCCAATACACCATTGAGAATACCGACCAAAACAGAATTTCGGGTTTTGGGCGTATCAATTATCAATTCAAAGACCGCTATTTGCTTACTACTACTTTCCGTGCCGATGCGTCGAGTAAATTCAGTGCAGCCAACCGCCTTGGCTTCTTCCCTGCGATGGCTTTGGGTTGGAAAATTTCTGAAACAAAATTGTTGAAATCGGTAAAAGCCATCGACGAATTGAAATTGCGTGTAAGTTATGGTGCTACAGGTAACGACCGTATTGATGCCACAGCTACCCAATTCTTATTTGAAGCAACAACCTTGAGAGGCCCCGGTTTTGGCAATGTCGATAACGTGTATTACACGCCTTCGGGAACAACCTTGTACAATCCGAATTTGAGATGGGAAACCACGATTAACAAAAACGTAGGTTTAGATTTTGCTTTCTTCAAACAAAGAATCACAGGTAGCTTAGATTTGTATCATAACCTTACCAAAGACTTATTGTTACAATCGGCGATTCCGTCTAGTTCTGGTTTTACGAAACAATGGAACAACATCGGTAGTACATCCAACAGAGGTATCGAACTACAGTTGACTGGCTATATCATCGACAAAGCAGACGTATCGCTTTCGGCAAACTTAAACTTTGGTATCAACCAAGCCAAAGTAGAGGCACTTGACGGAACAACCTCACGTTTCTTCCAATCAAACTGGGCAAGTACCGATTTGCGTGACCAAGATGATTTTTATGTACAAGTAGGGGGTACATTGGGTGATGTATATGGTTATGTATCAGATGGTTTTTACACAACAGATGATTTCTCTGGCTACGATGCTACAACAAGAAGATATACACTAAAAGACGGTATTGTTAACTCCACGTCTATCACAGGAAACACGTCTATTCGTCCGGGCTTTATGAAGTTGAAAGACCTCAATAGCGATGGCGTAGTAAACAGCCTTGACCGCACCGTAATTGGTAATACTTTACCAAAAGCACAAGGAGGTTTTGGATTTAATGGTAAATACAAAAACTTTGATGCGTCTATTTTCTTCAACTGGTCGTATGGCAACAAAATTTACAATACGGGTAAAATTCAATACAACCAATTCCGTCGTGTAACCTACGGTAACTTAACCGACATGATGAGCCTTGCCAATCGTTTTACTTACCTCGACGTTGACGGCAAATACACAGGCACGCCTGGAGGCATTGTAACTGACTTGACGCAACTAGCAGAATTGAACGCTGGTAAAACCATTTGGTCGCCACATGGATTAGCTGATGCTCAAACGGTTATTTCTGACTGGGCTTTAGAGGATGGTTCGTTTATTCGTTTAAACAACCTCAACATTGGGTATTCTTTGCCAAAACAACTTATCTCGAAATTAGGCATGTCTCAATTCAGAATTTATGTGACAGGCAACAATTTATACCTATGGTCGAAATACTCTGGCTATGACCCAGAAGTAAGTACGACCAGAAGCGGCTATTCGGGCTTAACGCCAGGCGTTGACTACTCGTCGTTTCCAAGAAGCCGTTCTTATACTTTTGGGGTAAATATCACCTTCTAAGTTTTAATTCGATAACCTAAAAAAACAAGACTGAACCATTAGCGAACAGTTTCGTAACTCTTATGAAAAAGAAATTAATTTTACTTGCCATTGCTGCAACGAGCTTTTTGACTTCTTGCAAAGATTTCTTAGACCCAGACTCGCTATCGACTTTCGATACCGAATACATATACTCAAACCCCGATGATGCACGCAAAGGTGTCAATGCCATTTACGAAGCGTTTGGGCAAGATGCCTTCCGTTCGAGGCTTTCCAACAACATGACGGGTAATACCGACATCGAGCACCAAAGCGGCTGGTCGAGTACAGCAGACCGCTATCAAATTTGGGATTTGAACGCCTTGGCTTCCAACGGCGATTTGCGTATCATGTGGAATGCCGCCTACACGTCTATTCGTAACTGTAATGTTGCGATTGAAGGCATCGAAGCCAGTGCGGCATTGAAATCGTCGGATTTGACTATTTCCAGAAAAATGTATCAGTTGCTCGGCGAAGCTTATACCATGCGTGCCTATTGGTACAGTATGCTAACGTTCTACTTTGGCGATGTGCCAAACGTAAGATTAGCTCCTAAAGCTGGTAACGATTTCTTTTTACCAAAAGAAGATAGAAACGTGATTTTATCGCAAGTAATCGACGATTTGATTAAGATTGAAGATAAAATGATGTGGGCAGACCAAACCAACTACAGTATCGAGCAAATCAACCGTGAATATACCATGGGGATGATTGCCCGTTTAGCTTTGCAAAGAGGAGGATATTATCTTACGCCTTCGATGAATATGGAGCGTAAATCGGATTATTTGGAATATTATAAAATTGCCAAACAATATACCGAAAAGCTTATTTCATTGAAAGACAGAGCTTTGCCAACAGATTATCGCCAAGTATTTTTGAATCAATCGAAGTTTGTTACGCCAGCTAATAGCGATGTATTATTTGAAGTACCTTTTGCCATCGGCAACGGCGACGTAGGTTGGAATATCGGTATCACGGTAGAAGGTGGTACAACGGCGGCACACAGCTACGGCTCGGGCAACAACTACATGGCCATTCCGCCTTCGTATTATTTCTCATTCGATACCTTAGATGTTCGTCGGGATGTGACTTGTGCTTTCTATAAAATCAATACGGCTGGTCAAGCGGTATTTGTGAACAGCACAATGAATATTGCTCAGGGTAAATGGAGTCGTTGGTTTTTAGACAAAGCACCGGGTGCTTCTACAGCCAAAGGTACGGGTATCAACTGGCCAATGATGCGTTACTCAGATGTGTTGTTGATGTTGGCAGAAGCTGAAAACGAATTGAATGGGCCAACGGATATTGCTAAAAATGCCTTGAAACGTGTGCGTCAAAGAGCTTTTGCTTCTACGTATTGGGCTGATAAAGTAGATAATTACATTGCTAGTATTTCGGGGTCGAAGCAAGACTTCTTTAATGCGATTGTGAACGAAAGAGCTTGGGAATTTGGCGGCGAAATGATTAGAAAATATGAGTTGATTCGTTGGAATTTATATGCTAAAAAGACCCAAGAAACGGTGAATGTCACCAAAGAAATGGCAGATGCAGCCCTTACTGGTACAGGAAAATACTCAGAATTACCTGATTATATGTATTGGAAAAGAGATGCCAGTGGCAACTTTAAAATCTTAAATCCAAGCCGTAAATACATTGGTACACCCGATGCTAGTTGGACAAGAGTTTCGTTTTTGGCAAGCTTAAAACCAACAGCCACAACGTATGTCGATTGGTTGAATAAAGACTGGGAAAAATATTATAATGGGCCAGTGCCTGGTATTGCACGCTACATTTTCCCTATTCCTGCCGAGGCAATCACCAATAGTCAAGGTAAATTAGCCAACGATGGTTATCAGTTCTAAAAACGTAGGCTTTTTCTGTGCGAATGGCTTACGAGCCATTCGCCACCAGTTTTCATTCCATTTTAATTTTGAACTTTTATGAACCAAAAACATATTAAAGTAGGCTTATTATTGGCAGGATTTAGCATGGCTACGTTCTTTGCTTGTAAGCCCGAAGAAGAAATTACAGCAGCAACTCGTCTTTTTATGCCTGTACTCAATAAAGAGCTTTCGGCTAAAAACAATACGATTATCGTCAATATGGGCAATAGTAAGGCTGCTGTAGGTTATACGGTAGAAGTGAGTAGAGATACGTTCAAAACGGTTGATTATTCGGTCAAAACCGATACCAACTATGTCATTGTAGATGAAACATTGTTGAAGGGCGAATCGCTTTTCTGGAATACACTCTATCAAGTAAGAGCACAAGCCCACGCCAGCACAAGCGATTTCGATAGCAAGGTATCTAGCTTGGGAAGTGTAAAAACAGAAAAATTCCCCAGTATCATGATTGCTCCTACAGCAGCCGATGTATTAGACGTATCGGCAAGGGTAAGATGGACTCCAACAGGTGGAACAGTAGCGAAGGTAAAGGTTTTTGCTAAATCAGATTTGAAATTGGCTACGCCTTTGGCTCAATACGACGTAACTACTGCCGAGCAACAAGCAGGCATAAAAATTGTGTCAAAATTATCGCCTCTGACGACTTATCAGATTGCGATTTATGGAACAGATGGCGCCATTAAGGGATGGGACAACTTCACTACCATTGCCAGAGCCGTTGATACGTCGTTGCCTAATGTGATAGATTTATCAGAAAACGAAGACCCTAATGCCTTGAACGCCGCTTTGTTGAATGCCGTTGAAGGAGGAATTATTGTATTGAAAAAAGGAGCAACTTACACCATGCCAACCAACAACTTCGATAAGTCGGTAACGGTGACAAGTGCTTATGGGTTTGGCGACCAAAAAACGATTATTAATACTTCTGGTGGAGGTAACATCCTGGCTGGTGCTACGATTGAGTATTTGCGTTTCAATAACATCGAGTTTAGAGGAGCAGATATTGCGGCAAGTTATATTTTTAACCCCAATATCGCTACGCTTACGACTGTGAAAGAATTATCGTTTGACAACTGTATCATCACCAATATGCGTGGAGTATTGCGTATCAGAGCGAAGGCTTTTATCAATAATTATATCATTAAAAACTCTATCGTTCATCAAATTGGTAACTACGGTATTCTTACCACCGACACCGACGGAGCAGGCAATGCAGCAGTGGATAATATTCTTTTCCAAAAAAGCACGTTTAGTAAAATCAACGTTTTCCTTACTTCACGTCAAAATTCTAATACCGTGAAAATAGAGGATTGTACCTTGAGTGAGTTAGCGACTAATAGCGGTCATTTGTTCAACTGGAGAGGTGCTGCTGGTCTGAATAATGTAACCAATGGTATCACCATTACAAACTGTATTTGGGGACACGCTTGGGACCAAGCGGGTACAGCCGTATTGGCGGTTCGTGGGAAGTCTGCTGGTTTAGCTTCAACGGCTTTTACCGTACTAAATACTTATACCACAGGTGATTTCTCGTATGTAGCAGGTACCGAAATTGCAGGAATGCCCTCGTTTACTTACACCAAAAAAGCAGCCGAATTGTGGGTAAGTCCTTATACAGGCTTAAACTTCAGTTTCAAAGATACAAGCTTCCCTGGTCGGAAAGATAGTGGCGACCCTCGCTGGAGAGTTCAGTAGTATATATTTGTTCTCGTTTGTGGCTTGTTCACAAACGAGAACTTTAATTTCCTCTCAAAATGAAATTACGTAAACTTTATTTTGCCATCATCTTTAGCTTGGGCTTATTTTCGTGTAAATCTGCCCAACTTTTACAACAAAGCACTACTTCTTTAGCGAATAATTTTCCTCAAGATTCTATTGCTGAAAGAATGCTCTTATACCAACGTAACAATGGTGGATGGCCCCAGCCAGGTGGCGACCCTATCAAATACAACCTGCCAATTAGTCCAGAATTAAAGAAAAAATTACTTGCTGAAAAGCATATTTTCGACACAACTATCGACGACAAAGCCACTACCAGAGAAGTCAATGGTTTAGTGATGGCTTATAACAAAACGCATAATCCGCTTTATTTGGAGGCTGCCGAACGAGGGATTCGTTACTTGCTCGAAGCTCAAAACAAAGCTGGTGGTTGGGGACAATTTTACCCTGACACAACGGGTTATCATAAGCATATTACTTACAACGATAACGCCATGATTGATGTGTTGAAGGTGCTAAAAAATACGGCCGAAAGCACTGCTGGTTTCGACGTAGTATCTGTATCGTTACGGCCTTTGGCTCAACAAGCCGTACAAAAAGGGATTCAGTGTATGCTGAAAACACAATACAAGCAAAAGGGTAAACTTACCGCTTGGTGTGCACAACACGACCGTGAAACGCTTCTGCCTGCCAAAGCAAGAAAGTTTGAATTGCCTTCTCTGAGCGGTGCTGAATCGGTCGGGATTCTCTATTTTTTGATGTCTGTTAACAACCCATCCCCCGAAATCAAACAGGCAATTGAGGCAGGTGTGCAATGGCTCGATGCCGTAAAATTGGTTGGTATTCGTACCGAAGACATCAAAGACCCTGCTCAACCCAAAGGTAAAGACCGCATTGTAGTAGCCGACCCTAATAGTACATTATGGGCAAGATTTTATGACCTCGAAACCAATAAACCATTTTTTACGGGCAGAGACAGTGTTCCTAGAGCAACTTTGGCAGAAATCGAAAACGAACGCAGGGTTGGCTATGGGTACTATGGTACTTGGGCAGCTAAATTATTGGCAAAAGATTACCAAGTATGGCTACAAAAATGGGGAAAGAATTAAAAGCAAGTATGAGTAATGAAGTGTGAGTGTCGAGCTGTGTGTTCAAATTCAGTATGTCAAAACATTACAGTGTTTTTATTTAAACCTACTTATAAGTTACTGAAAATAAAAACTGTAACTTATGATTTATACTTCATAATTCTGCATAAATACTTAACAAATGATGAAAAAAACGCTTTGTTTATTACTTACGTATGTGTTGGCTACACAAGTAAATGCCCAAGTATGGTCGCCTGATAATGGCGATGGCACTTACAGCAATCCGATTATTCATGCCGACTACTCCGACCCCGATGCCATTCGGGTAGGAAATGATTTTTATATGGTATCGTCGAGTTTTGAAGATACACCAGGCTTGCCTATTTTACATACTAAAGACTTGGTTAACTGGACAATAATTGGTCATGCACTTCCTCGACAAATTCCTTTAGGACATTTCTCAAAAACACAACATGGCAATGGTGTGTGGGCTCCATCTATACGATTCCATCAAGGAGAATATTATATTTATTATCCCGACCCCGACTTTGGTATTTATCTATTAAAAGCAAAAAATCCTGCGGGACCTTGGTCTGAGCCAATACTCGTAGAAGGAGGCAAAGGCTTGATAGACCCTTGTCCACTATGGGACGAAGACGGTAAAACGTATCTCGTGCATGCGTATGCAGGAAGTAGAGCAGGTGTCAAGAGTATCATTGTGGTGAAACAAATGAATGCCGAAGGCACAAAAGTGCTCGACCAAGGCAAACTGGTGTATGATGGGCATGAGTTAGACCCTACCATCGAAGGCCCAAAATTCTACAAACGTAATGGCTATTATTACATTTTTGCCCCTGCTGGTGGCGTTCCTACGGGTTGGCAACTGGTGTTACGTTCTAAAAATGTATATGGCCCCTACGAACGAAAAGTAGTGATGGAACAAGGCAAAAGCCCAACCAATGGCCCTCACCAAGGAGCATGGGTAGATACCCCTACAGGTGAACACTGGTTTTTGCATTTTCAAGACAAAGAAGCTTATGGGCGTATTGTTCATTTACAGCCAATGATTTGGAAAAACGATTGGCCTGTGATTGGAACGGATGCCGACGGCGATGGCAAAGGCGAACCTGTGCTTCGATATACCAAACCTAATGTTGGTAAAACGTATCCTGTAGCTGTACCAGCAACAAGCGATGAGTTTGAGGCTCATACGCTTGGATTACAATGGCAATGGATGGCAAACCCGAAAGCTACTTGGGCATTTACGAATCCAAGTAAAGGAATTTTACGCTTATATTCCGACAAAACCGACAGTATTCCAAACCTCTGGTTTACGCCAAATGTATTGTTACAAAAATTTCCAGCCGAAGAATTTACAGTAACTACAAAGGTCAGTTTTCAGCCGAATCCTAAGCTAGAAAACGAAAAGGCAGGGCTTACTATCATGGGTTTTAGCTATGCTAATATTGCTCTTAAAAGTAAAAAAACAGGCATAACATTGGTTTATACACTCTGCAAAGATGCCGATAAACGCCAAGCAGAACAAGAAAAAGTATTAGTAGAAAATGCTAATAACAGCTATTTTTTACGGGTGAAAGTACAAAAAGGTGGTATCTGTCAGTTTAGTTATAGTACTGACGGACAAAACTTTACCCCTATCACCGAAACTTTTACTGCCGAAGTTGGGCGTTGGAAAGGAGCAAAAGTAGGCTTATTTTGTACTCGACAAACCCAAATCAACGATGCTGGCTGGCTCGACGTAGATTGGTTTAGGGTGACAAAGTAACTTATATGGAAATCTTATGATACAGCGTTTTGAGTGCTATTTTTTCTATAGCATTCAAAACATGGTATCACTACTCACGCATATTTAAACCTTTTAACAGGAATTATTCCTTTTATTTTTATGAAAAAAAACGTTTACTTTAGACAACTACACGTTTGTCTGACAGGGCTTTTGTTTGCCCTGTTATGGATGTCGGCATCTACTTTTGCCCAGCAATTGGCCTTTCCAACGGCCGAAGGAGGAGGTCGTTTTGCCAAAGGAGGAAGAGGAGGAACAGTATATGAAGTAACCAATCTCAATGATTCAGGAACAGGAAGTTTGCGTGATGCCATCAGTCAACCTAATAGAACGATTGTTTTTAAGGTATCGGGTGAAATCAAGCTGCAAAGCCGTTTGGTTATTAAACAAAACAACATTACCATTGCAGGGCAAACTGCTCCCGGACAAGGCATTTGTATCACAGGATATACGCTCAATATTTCAGCCTCAGACATTATTATTCGTTATATCAGGTGTCGTTTTGGCGATGCCAATGCTTCCGAAGATGATGCCATGAACAGTTTTAACGGAAGTTACCAAAATATCATCATCGACCACTGTTCTATGAGTTGGTCGATTGACGAAACGGCTTCTTTTTATTCTATCCGAAATTTCACACTGCAATGGTGTATCATCAGCGAGAGTTTGTATAACTCGAAGCACGTAAAAGGAGCTCATGGCTATGGCGGTATTTGGGGCGGAGCGAACGCTACCTATCACCACAACCTTTTGGCACACCATTCTTCTCGAAACCCTCGTTTTGGTGGCACTAGACCTGGCTATATTTCATATAACCCAGCCGATGAGCTAGTTGATTACCGCAATAACGTGCTTTATAACTGGGGAAATGGCAACTCTTCGTATGGTGGCGAAGGAAGTAGAGTCAATATGGTAAACAACTACTACAAGCCCGGTCCCGCCACGCCCGGCAGCTTGACCACCAGTTCGGCAAGCAACAAACGTAACCGTCTTTTGAATTATACCAATTTTACGGTCGATGGTACTGACACCACTTGGGGTGGCAAGTTTTATATTGCAGGAAATGTAGTGCATGGTTTCCCTGATGTATCAGCCGATAACTGGACGAAAGGCGTGCAGAAAGATAGTTATATTTATGCCGACCAACTTATCGCAAAAGCTAAACAAAGCCAGCCTTTTGCCACTGCCCCTGTACGTACCCAAACGGCAGAAGAGGCATTTCAAACGGTAATGGACAGTGCTGGGGCCATTTTACCCCGTCGAGATGCCATTGATGCTAGAATTGTTACAGAAACACGCAACGGAACAGCTACCTATGAAGGGGCAACTTATGCGGCAGTCACAGGTACAGGGATTTCACATCCATCGGGTATTATTGATAGCCCAACCGATGTAGGAGGAGTCCCTCAATACGGCTCCAATACGGCTTATAAAGATGCAGACAAAGATGGTATAGATGACGTATGGGAGCTTGCCAATGGCTTGAATCCCAGCAACGCTGCCGACGGCAATGCCGTTGCTCCGAATGGCTATACCAACCTTGAAAACTTTTTGAATGGAATTTCTAAAGATACAGGTTCGGGCGATATTGTAGGCGGCTCGCCTGTGATAGACCTCATGGGCTACGATGCCGTAGTAGCAAAAGATGGTACGGGTTCTTTCAAAACAATTCAGGCGGCGATTGATGCCGCTCCTGTTGGAGCTACTAAGCCGTATAGAATTTTTATTAAAAATGGAAAGTACCTTGAAAAAATCTCTATCGCTTCTAATAAATCATTCATCCATCTGATTGGCGAAAGTGCCGCCAAAACGATTATTTCTTGGAACGATTATTCGGGTAAAGCCAATCCTGCTGGTGGAACATTCGGTACAAGTACCTCTTCTACGGTCACTATCAGAGCCAACGATTGCCATATCGAAAGTTTAACGATTGAAAACACCACGGGTGATTCGCCACAGGCATTAGCCATTTATTTTGACGGTGATAGAAATACCGCTAAAAGTTGTATTTTTCTAGGAGGACAAGATACCGTACTAAGCAATGGCGACGGTAAAAGACAATACTTTAAAAATTGCTATATTGATGGCGTGGTGGATTTTATCTTTGGAAGTGCCATTACTGTATTTGATTCTTGTGTTGTTTATGCCAAAGACCGGGTGGATAAATTGGCAGGAAGCTATATTACGGCTGCCAATACGCCTAAAACGCAAAACTACGGTTATATCTTTAGAAATTGTATTTTACCAAGTAATACAGGGGTTACTTCTTATGTGCTGGGTCGCCCTTGGCAGAATGATGCAGGAACGGCCGATGCTTCAAAAAAATACAATAAGGTTGTATTGTTGAATAGTATTTACGGAAATAAATTGGTAAAGCCCGAAGGCTGGTCCACTTGGGATGCTGGAACAAATACTTCGTACATTACGTATGCCGAATACAAAAATAAGCGTTACGATGGCTCGTTGGCAGACGTAAGCAAACGAGTGGCATGGTCGAAACAATTAACCGATACCGAGGCATTGGATTATTACGACAATACCAAAGTTTTTGGCGACTGGAATCCTTGTAATACCACAAGCGATTTTTGCAAAACAAAGAATGCCGAAATTGCTGTAGTAAATATCAAAGTGGTGAAAGGAGCAAACCTTTCTACGCCAACCAATTTTTCATGGAACGTGTGTTGGGCCATGAAAGATTTAACGTATGAATTGTACCGCAGTACCGACAACAAAGCCACGTTCTCGAAAATCAGCTCTACTGTAGCTCTTACCGATACGTTGATTAACTTTTCGATGACCGATGCCGCTCCTGCTGCGGGTAAAACCTATTATTATTTGTTGAAAGTAAGCAAAGCTGGCTGGAGAAATTATGTGTCAGATACCCTTACGGTATCAAGTGTGCCCACTATCGTACTGAATGGTTCTCCGAAAGATTTTTTACAAGGATTAGGCACGCCTTCTAATGCACAAGTTTATACGGTTACAGCCGAAAACCTAGCCGAGAACCTTACGATTGCTATTCCTGCTAATTTTGAACTGTCGGCTGATGGCGGAAAAACTTGGAAAAACACCCAAGCAAGTATCAGTCTTAGCCCAACCAATGGCTCTATCGCCACTACCAGTATTCAGGTGCGTCTCAATAGCACACAAGCAGGTACTTATACGGGTACAATTACCCATAGTAGTACAGGAGCCGTAAATAAAACGATTAATGTGAACGGCACAACCCAAAACGACCCACTGCCCGTAGCACAACGCTTGGCCTTTTGGTCGATGGCGGTATCTGATGCCGATAGCTTGCCTCTACGTGCCAAAGCTGTCACCGTAACGAAACCTACGTTCAAAAAACTTACCTTGTCGAACGGCTCGGTGATTCCTGCGTATTCTACCTTGCACGGACAAGCCTTTGCTCCTTCGAGCGATGGCGGTGGACTTTGGACAACGGCTGGCGGAGGCTTTGGAAACAGCCTTAGCAGAACGCTTTACCAGCAATTCGTCATCAAAGCCAATACGGGTTATAGCGTAAAAGTAGATTCCTTAAATCTCAAAATGGCGTTATACGCTGCCGCTACAGGAAAGTTTGCGATTGTGTATTCTAAAACAGGCTTCAAAAGCGATTCGGCCGATGTGTCGGGTGGTTTAGGGAATGGCATACCGATGTTGGCCGCCGCTAATGCTGGTTTTAATACGCCTGTGATTCCTGGTTCTGAACCTGCCAGTACCAATTCGTATTATCAAATTGCTTTGAATAGTGCAACTGGTCTTACGCTTGCGGCTGGTGATTCGCTTACAGTTCGGATGTATTACAGCACAGGTAGTGGTAGTACTGGTCGATATGCTAAAATCAAAGATGTAAGCTTTTTAGGAACTATCAAAGATTTGAATATTGTGCCGCCAAGCATTAATATTACGCAAAATCTAAAAGATTTTGCTTTCGTCGCAGGGGCAAATAGCTCGGTGCAAACGTACAGTTTGACGGGAAGTAATTTTACAGGAACTTTGACGATTACACCGCCTGTAAATTTTGAAATTTCCTTAGATGGTACTACGTGGGTAAACGCTACGAATAGCCTAAAAATCACCCCAACCGCAGGCAATATCGCTAATACAACTATCTCGGTTCGGGTAAGTGCTGCTGGTTTGACAGCCGGAACTTACACGGGTAATATTGTGCATATCAGCACAGGTATGACTGCTCAAACGCTTGCCCTCAAAGCGGTGGTTGCGGCACCTGGGCCTACGTTTTCTATTAATCAAAATTTACAAGATTTTGTTTATTTGGTAGGTAATACGCTTGCTAATCAGAGCTATACGGTATCGGGCGATAACCTTGTTGGAGCGGTGACTATTACGCCGCCACCTCATTTTGAAGTATCTGCCGATAATGCTACGTGGGTAAATGCCGCTTCGACCTTGAAGCTTACGCCTACCAACGGTAAATTACAACAAGCACCGATTTATGTAAGACTTACTTCTAAATTAGCTGGTACATTTACAGGCAATATTACACATACTACGTCGGGCGTAAGCGATATGTTGGTGGCTGTCAAAGGCATCGTGACCATTCCGCTTGGCATGGAACTCGACAATCCAGAACCTATTAGCATAGGGCCGAACCCAAGTTCAGACGAATTGAAGGTGTATCACCCTGCCCAAAAAGCTCAAATTCGTTTGATAGATTTTACAGGAAAAACGTTGCAAATACAACCAGTACCAGCCAATACGACTGTTACCACATTTGACATACGTAAACTTGTAAATGCTTTCTATTTAATTGAATATGAAAGTGATAACAAAAAAACGGTTTTGAAATTTTTGAAAAACTAAAGTGTTTCAAACGTTCAAATGAGCAAAGCTAGAAGGTTGTCGGCATGATAGACAACCTTCTAGCTTTGCTAGTTTTCTAAAGGTTTTAGAATTTTTTTGTCCACGTAAAATGTACCAAAAGGTAAGATGCTTGCCAACAATAATTTCCAAGTAATTTTACCAAAAGACCAGCCTTGTTCGATGGCTACTTGGATAGTCAACAAGACAAAACCTATAAATAAAGCCCCGTGGATGGGTCCAATGGTTTTTACCCAAAAGGG
>JACCDR011209129.1_pt1 | contig 41024 bp, 55 predicted proteins | sample 7446431 | NCBI WGS metagenome assembly JACCDR01 (sample SAMN15323443, study PRJNA562643) | freshwater metagenome | isolation source: river surface water | place: USA:Blue River Watershed | collected 2017-08-17
ATCGAACTGGCCCGCGTCGCGTCATCCGGCGGCGTCTGGTTCCGGGGCAGCGCCGACCAGAAGGGCGCATCGGGCAACGTCTATTCGACCATGTTCTTTTCCTCAATCCTGATCCCGGGATCCATGAAGGAACAGGATCTGTCGCGCCTGGTCATTCTGTCGCTGAATGAACTGCCAAAGGACGCCCCGCCGCTGACCATCCGCGCCGACACATGGCGCGCGCGCGGCGCAGTGCTGAAACGCCTGTTGATCGATCGCTGGCCGACCTGGGCGCAGCGCCTCGATCTGTGGCGCGAGGCTTTGGCCGAAGTCAGGATCAACGGTCGGAACAACGACAACTACGCCACCATTCTGGCCATGGCCGACATGGCCCTGTCCGAAGCCCTGCCATCGGCCGACACGCTGACCGGCTGGGCGGCCAAGGTCGCGCGCCACGTCGCCCAAGACGTCGCCGAAATCGGCAGCGATGCCACGGCCGTGCTGACCCACCTGCTTTCGCAGCAGTTTGACCCCTTCCGCCGGGGCGAGCGTCATTCCGTCGCCACATGGCTAAAGGCCGCCGGGTGGCGCCATGGCGCAGGCCGCCGCCTGTTCGGCACGGCCGACGGTCAGGCCGCCCTGTCGATCGAGGACAAGCACGAGCTGGACAGCCACCACAAGCGCGCCAACCAGACCCTTGCCAGCATCGGGCTGCGCGTGATCGGCACCGACACCGCGCCAGCCCTATTCGTGGCCACACAGCAGATGCAGGGGCTGAAAGACCTGTTCGCCAAATCGGTCTGGGCAGGCGGCGCATGGACGCAAAGCCTGAAACGCGTGCCGGGCGCGCTGCCCAACCAAGGCCCGCGCTTTCTGGACGGCCAGCAGACCAAGGGCACGGTCGTGCCTTTCACGGCGATGCCCGGCCTCATGGCGCTGGACGGGGCCGAAGCCGCACCCGCACCCATGGCCGCGCCTGAAAACACTTGGTCAGTGGAGGATTATTGATGCGGGAATTCAGGCGGCCGGAACCCGGCCAGCAACCATTCCATGACGCGGCAGGCCACCGGATTGGGTGGCCGCGCGTTCGTGGTGCCTTCGGGCGCTTCCCATCGGCGCACGGTGCGGCCGCCATCGGTGCCCAGCCCCAAGACGCGCGCGAGCTGATCTTGGCTAAGGCCCAGCTTGCGCCGGGCCCGTGCGAATTCGTCTGGTGTCATGGTTTATGCCGATGCAAGAAAGGCGGCGAACTCAATCAGATGATCGTCGTTGAGCCAGTGGCCGGTTTGCGGTTTCGCAACCCAGACGCTCCCGTCCTCTCCGATGTCGTTGTCGGTCGTGTTGTTCCACTCGACAATTGCCTCAAGAATTTGGTCGCGGCCAACACTGGCGATAGCGTCGAGAATGAAGGCGCGGGCTTCGGCGGCGGTGTTGATCGTAGTCATCTGCTGTTCTCCTGGTTGGCGGGCGTCATTGCCCTGGCGACAAGTAAAAGAATAAGGACCAATGGTCCTACTGTCAAGAGGGGAAACCACACAAAAACGCTCGTTTGCACATTTTCTTTGCGGCCATCTGGCGCGGGCATCGCCTGCGATGCCCCGACCCTTGGCCGCGCGCTTACGGGCTTTACCCCCGACCCAAGGTTGCCTATACTGAAAACGCGCCGGGGCCATCCGCCCATGGGTTCGGGGGAAAGCCCACTACTACCGCAAGGCGTCAGAGGTAGTGGCAAAGTAGTGGCAAAAGTAGTGCCACTTTCCCCGCAAAATCAACAGGTTACACCGCGATACTACCGCACTACCGCGAAAACGCGCCCCCTACACATGCGCATGCGCATGCGCGCGCGCACATGTGGAATGAATGAATTTATCGGTAGTGCGGTAGTAGTTACCTTTATCTCTTTGATCCAAAAGGGAAAAAGGCACTACCTTTGCCACTACCTGCCCACTACCTGCAGCCCGTCGCGCGGTAGTGGCCTGCCTAAGTCTTTGAAATCTCTCGAAAAGGGGGATTTTTGACCATGGCCAAGGTGAATTCGTATCAGGAACTGGTCGCCGACGCCGCCGAGCGGATCGACCAGGCGCGGGCCATGGGTCAGCAGCTGGCCTTGCTGCCCGACGAGGGCGCGGCGGGCGAGGTCAAGGCGGATCGGGCCAAGCGGGGCGAGGGCAAGGCGCAGTCGCAGCTGCGCAAGTGGGCGGCTGCCCGCGGGTTCCGCATGCCCGAGGACGTGCTGGCCGAGATGGCGGGCATGGCCACCAGCGACGACGTGTTCACCTGGGCGATGGCGCAGGCCGAGCGCATGCTGGCATGGGCCGAGGCGGGCGACACCGGCGGGCGCAAGGCCAGCCTGGTCGCGCGGGTGGAAGCCTTTCGGATGTTCTACACGGCCGCCCTGCGCGCCGCCGAGGCGGTGTTGCCCTACGGTCTGGCCAAGGTGACGCCGGATCAAGGCAACACCGTGGTCAACAACATCATCATGCCCGCGCAGGCCAGCGCGCCGATGCCCGCCGATCGGGCCGACCAGGCGCGCGACATCACCCCGCAGCCGCGCCGGATGGCCCCGCCACCGATGCCGCATGAAATCCAAGGAAATCAAGGCGTTAGCCAAGGCGCAATTGCGCCCGACGCTGCGCCCGTTCGGACGGAAGGGCCAAGCCGTTGAAATCACAGGGCAAAATCACGATGGGCAATCAGATCGCTAATCTGATGCTGTTCGGACGGTCGGCCGCCCTGGTGCGGGCCTCGACCCCCACCCCCCCTTGCCTTTCCGGCCCGGCCCGCGCCCCGCGCGACCCCCGGGGGGGCCATCGCGCGCAACTCTCTCTCCCCCTCTGTGTGAGGCCATCCCATGTTTCGGGCCTGATCGGGGGTCAAAAATGACGCGAACCTTGGTCGCGCGGCAATGGGGTTGGGGGGGCATGGCCCGCCTGCCCGCGCATGAGGGCGCAGGGGGCAATGAGGCCGGACGGGTGGGGGTGTTGCAAGCCGATGCCCTGGCCGCGATGGACGCAGCCGAGGCAATCGCGAGCCTAGGCGGGATCAACAGCCCTGACAAGATCGAAAACATCCAGGACTTCCGCTTCCCCGGCCCGATCGCCGAGGCGTTCTTTTGGGACGACGGCGACATCGTGGGCATCCAAGGCCCCGTGGGCAGCGGCAAAACCACGACCCTGCTGAAATCGCGCCTGCGCCGGGCCATCATGATGCCCCGCAGCACCATCGACGGGATCCGGCATTACAAGCTGCTGGTCATCCGCGAAACCTACCGCCAGCTTTGGGCCACCACGATCCCCAGTTATCTGGAAGCCTTCCCCAAGCACATGGGCGACTGGTCGGGTGGGCGCGGCGCGCCGGTGCGCCATGTGATCGAGTTCGATGACGGTCTGGGGCCGATCCGGTTCGAGGTCGAATTCATGGCCTTTGGCGACGATGTGATCGCATCGATGCGCGGGTTGCAGACAACCGACATCTGGATCAACGAAACTGATACCGTGCCGGTCGAGGCGCTGACCGCTGGCATCGGCCGGATCGACCGCCATCCCGGCATCAAGCACTTTGTCGGCTACCCGGCCGAAATGCAGGGCTATGGCCAGATCGTCTGCGACTTCAACGCGCCGGACGAAGACAACTGGACCTTCACGGTGTTCCACGACGCGGCCGAGCGTGCCCGCATGGCCCAGCTGATGACCCAAGCGATCGAGGCCGACGCGGTCAAGGCAGGCAGCGCCGGGCCGCGCAAGGCCGTGCGGATCGAGTTCTACAATCAGCCCGGCTATGGCCAGCCCGGCTGCGAGAACATGCAGAACCTGTCGGCCGGATACTATCCGCGCCAGATCGCCGCCATGTCGCTGGCCGGGCGCGGCGACATGATCGACCGCCTGGTCTATAACAAGATCGTCTACCTGCGCGCGGGCGAGCCGGTTTTCAAGCGCGAGTTCAACCGCCGCATCCATGTGGCCGAAACCACCATCAAGCCAGAGCCGGGGCTGGGCCTGATCATCGGGCTGGACCAAGGGTTCAAAGGCGCAGCGACGGTCTGGCAGTTTATCGAGCCGTTCCACTGGATCGGGCTGGCCGAGCTGCATTTCCCGAACGAGCGGCTGATGGCCGCCGAGTTCGGCCGCCGCCTGTCTGACCTTCTGGAAACCCGCTTTCCCGGGTTCCGCGTGGAAGCCGCCTATGGCGACATGGCGGGCGAGCATGGCGCCAGCCAATCGGCCGACGAAAACGCCACCTGGAACAAGCTGGTGGGGCAGGCCGCCGGGTTCCGCGTGCGGCCGCAGCGCATTGGCACGAACCGCATCACCCCGCGGCTGGAAGCGGTGCGCGCCGCGCTGGAATTCGTCCATGCGGGCCGCCCGGGCCTGATTTTGGACCCGTCGATGAAGTTCATGATCCGGGGCTTTGAAGCCCGGTATGTCTGGACCGACGAAATCAACGCATCCGGTGACAAGCGCAAGGTGCCAGACAAGCGCCTGACCGAGGCCAACGTCATGGACAGTGGGCAATACGCGATCCTGTCCAAGCACCGGGCCAATGGCCTGTCACCGATCAGCTTCCCGGAAGGGAAATCGGCCCTGCTGGGCCACAACGGCGGCCCCGCAATGGACCGCATGTCTGCCCCGGCCGGGGGGATTGTCACCGGCTATGACGTTTTGAACCCTTATGGAGACTGACCCCATGGCAAAGACCAAAGAAGACGCGACCGCAGCGGCCGAGGCGCAAGCTTCGATCGAGAACCCGGGCGCGACGACCGAGGCGGAAACCTCTACCGAGAACCCGGGCGCGACGACCGAGGCGGAAACCTCGATCGAGAACGCGACCGCAGCGGCCGAGGCGGAAACCTCGACCGAGAACGCCGACACCGGCGCGGAACAGGCCGAGACGATCGAGGGTGGTGCTGGCCCGGGAACCTCTAACCCTGCTGGCCCGATCCCGCCCGAAACCGAGGGCGCGGCGGGTGCGGACAATGAAGCCGAGGATCGGGCAGCACAAAATGCCGCGCGCCTGGCTGCGCTGGAAGAATTGCTGAACCGCATCGGCGCGGCGACGGCGGGCGGCAAGGTGCCCGATGATCTGCGCCAGGCGCTGGAAAAAACCGAAGGTGCGCTGACCTTGGGCGAACAGGACACGGTGACCGTCACCTTGTTCGGCATCACCGCCGGTTCGCCCTTTGGCCTGCACCGCGCCCTTCTGGATTGGTGCATGGCCGCCACCCGCGTGATCATGTCGGGGAAGGCACCGGAATGATAGAGCTGCGCCCCTTTGATGACCTTTCCGGTTATGCGGTGCTGGCCAATCTGGACCGGGCCGACCATCTGGAAGCCGAGCTGACAAGGGGCGCGGCAACCACCGGGCTTGGCCTGTTCGCCGATTGGCGGGCCGTGCAGGGCGGGCAGGTGATCAGCCACATCGCCCTGTCGAACGGCACGCCCTTTGCCGTGTTCTGCCTGGGCCATACCGGGCAGGGCGGCGTGGCGCAGGCCGCGCTTTTGGCCCGCGATCATCGCCGCTGGCACATGCCCCTTGCGCGCCTGGTCGTGGCGATCCGCATGCATATGCCCCGGTTCTGCGCCGAACAGGGCATCCGCCGGGTCGAGGCGCGCGGCTGGGCCGATCATCCCACCGCCCACCGCATCCTGACCGCCATCGGGTTCACCCATGAATGCGACATGCCGGGCTTTGGCCCCGGCGGCCGCACCACCTTTGCCCAATATGCCTGGCTTGCACCTGACATTTCCACCCCCGCCGACCAATCCGAAACCTGAAAGGACCAACCCCATGTGCATGCCCAAAGCCAAAGCCCCCGCGCCGCTGAAAGTGGCCGCCTATGACAATCAAGAGGCCCTGCAACAGGCCGACATCGAGGCCCGTCTGCGCCGCCGCCGCGCCGGGGCGGCCGCCAACATCCTGACCGGGGCCACCGGCATCCCGTCCACCGCGTCGCTTGGCGGGGTGGCGGCATGAGCCAGATGCAGCCCATCGCGACCAAGTCGCCCTATGCCGATGACGCCGCCCGCCGCTGGACCGAGCTGAAGACCGAGCGTCATGCCCACGAAAGCATGTGGGAAGACATCGCCCGTCTGATGCGGCCCCAGCGCGGCGGCTTTGGCCTGGACGATCCCGGCAAGCGCGAGCTGGAAAAGCCCCTGTCCAGCGCGCCCATTCATGCCCAGTCGAATTTCGCGGCCGGGCTTTATGGCACGCTGACCAACCCGGCAAACCGTTGGTTCGGGTTCCGCACCAATGACCCCGATCTGAACGCCTGGCAGCCTGCGAAACTGTGGATGGACACCGTGACCGACCGCGTGCTGGCCAGTTTCGCCCCGTCGGTCAGCCCGTTCTATTCAGCCGCGTCCCAGTTGTTCGGGGATCTGGCTGCCTTTGGCAACGGCGTGCAGTATGACGAGGCAGTTCCGTCGGAAAAGAAGATCCTCGACATCACGCTGTCGCTGGCCGAGGCCGTCTGGTCGATCGATGGCTTTGGCCGCGTCAATGAGGTTGTGCGCAAGTTCCGCCTGTCGGCCCGCAACGCCCTGCGCATGTTCCGCGGCGATGCCTTGCCCGCGAAGATCGGCGAAATGGACGAGAAAAACGATCCGTCGCTGATCGTGTTCTATCACCACGTTCTGCCGAACGAGACGTTCGAGGCGGGCCGTCTGGGCACGCGCGGCAAGAAGTTCATCTCGCGCTATACCTGCGAGCTGGAACGCACGCTGGTGCGCGAGGCGGGCTATGACGAAATGCCCTTCTATGTCGCCCGGTGGGAGGTTGACAGCGGCCAGACCTGCGGCGTCGGCCCCGGCTTTGTCGCCCTGGCATCGGCCCGCGCCCTGTCGCGCATGGATGATGCCACCCTGCGCATGGCGCAGCGGCAGGCCGACCCCACCCTTTTGGCCCCCAGCCGCGAAGACTGGCCGCTGAACGGCAAGATCAAGCCGGGCGGCGTCGTCTATGGCGGTGTCAACATGCAGGCTGCACCGATGTTGCAGCCCTTGCAGCTGACCGGCGGTTTCAACCTGACCCTGCAGGAAAAGCAGGCCAAGCTGGAAGAAATCCGCGACGCCTATCACTACACGCTGTTGCAGCTGGCAGGCCGCACGGGGATGACCGCGACCGAGGTGATGGCCATCACCGAAGAGCGCCAGCGCCTTTGGGCCCCTCACCAGGGCCGAGTGCAAGAAGAATGGATTGCGCCCAAAGTCGCCCGCCGGTTCAGCCTGCTTTGGCGGGCCGGCCAGTTGCCGCCGCCGCCCAAGGGCATGGAAGGCGTGTCGCTGGACATTAAGTATCTGTCGGCCGCCGCCGCAGCGCAGCGCAGCGTCGAGGGCAACGCGGCCCTGCGCGTGCTGCAGGACATCGCGCCCCTGATCCAGGTGATGCCCCGCATTTCCGACCGCCTTGATCCCGACGGTTTGCTGGAAACGCTGGGCGATGCCCGTGGCGCACCCGCGCGCATGTTCCGGTCGCGCGAGGCCGCCGACGAAATCGCCGCCGCCCGTGCCGAACAGATGCAGGCCGCCCAGGGCATGCAGGCGATGCAGGCCGGGGCAGGCGTGATGAAGGACATGGCCGCCGCCGGAGCTGCAATGCAGCCGGGGCAGGCGGCGTAAGGACTGCCCCGCGCGGATGGTCTGCGCGGGGATTTTGCAGAGAAGGACAATGACATGGATTTTGGAGACGCAATTCGCGCGATGAAGAACGGGCAGAAGGTCGCCCGCGCGGGCTGGAACGGCAAGGGGATGTGGGTAGCCATGACCCCGGGCAGCACCTTCCCGGCTGAGTTTGCCAAGCACGGACACGCCGCACGGCATCGCGCGGAAGAGGTCCACTTTGCCGAGGAAATCACCCTGTTGCCGCACATCGACATGCGGGCAGCGGATGGGTCGATGGTCGTGGGCTGGCTTGCGTCGCAGACCGACATGCTGGCCGAAGATTGGGAAATCATCGCCGCCGCCTGACCACCGCCCGCCCCGGCGCGGTGCTGGGGCGGGTTTTCGTAACACATAAACCCATGGGGGATAGAATGCCGAACGACGCCAACGACGCCTACAACGTGACCGCCGACGAGCTGCGCCAGTTCATTGAACGGTTCGAGCAGCTGGACAGTGAAAAGAAAGACATCGCCGAGCAGCAAAAAGAGCTGATGGCCGAGGCCAAGGGCCGGGGCTATGACACCAAGGTGATGATGAAGGTCATCGCCCTGCGCAAGCGCCGCCCGGATGACATCGCCGTGGAAGAGGCGGTGCTGGACATCTATAAGTCGGCCTTGGGGATGTCGTGATGGCCCAACCCCTCGACATCATCGTCCTGCGCGCGGCCATCGCCCGCATGGAAACCGACTGGGAAGCGGCGGCAGGCCCGCATGAGCTGGCCGAAACCCTGCGCGACGAGCTGGGCGCGCGGTTCGGCGACCGGCAGGGCGACGGCAACGTGCGGTTCAAGCTGGCTGGCCTGACCGCGCAATCCACCGCCGGGCTGGCCGCCGCCATGCTGTCTTGGCTGGGCAAGGCCCGCGAGGCCGTGAAGCAGGCCGAGGGGGCGCTGGCATGACAGGATTGTCGCACCAATTCATCCCCGGCGATCGCGTGGCGATCGGTGACGGCACGATCAAGGCCGTGATCGAAGAGCTGATCTTTGCCCGCAACATGGCCGCGCCGGTTTACCTGGTCGAGTGGTGGCACGAAGGCCAGCGGCAAAGTCTGCGCGTCCACCAGGATGAAATCACTGGCAGCGAGGGCAACGCATGAAGCTGTTTTCCAAGACCGGTATCCTTGCGGGCATGTTCGGCATCGCCCCGGACACCCCCACGCCCGAGGCCATGTTCGCCGCGGAAAATGCCGCCAAGGCCGCCGCGGCCGAACCGGCAGCCCGCTGGGCCAAGGCCGCCGCCCGCGACCGCGAATTGCTGGGCGACGTGCTGCGCCTGGGCGGCGTCTTGACCACGCAACCCCTTGCCGGGGGCGAGCTGTCGGCCCCGATCGACCCTTTGCGGCTGGCCTATGAAACGGGCCGCCGCGACATGGCGCTGCAGCTGGCGACCATGATGAGCCTTTCCCTTCCCGAACTTGCAACCATGTTGGAGATCAACGATGCGACTGTCTGACCTTTTCGGCCCTGCCCGCCTGCGCCTGCCCGCCTTTGCCCCCGAGGGTGGCGCGGGCGATCCGCCCCCGGCCGCAGGGGCAGGCGATCCCCCGCCGCCCGCCGCGAACCCGCCCGCTAGCGATCCGCCGCCCGCCAATCCCCCGGCATCCGGGGCGAAATGGTGGGAGGCGTTGCCGGAACAGCAGCGCGCCTATCTGACCCCCAAGGGCTTGACCGTCGATGATCCGATGCAGGCGCTGCCTCGATTGATCGACATCGCGTCAAACGCCGAAAAGCGCATCGGCAAGGGGCTGGACCAGATCATCGAAAAACCCGGCAAGGACGTGCCGGTGCAGAAATGGCTGCGCGACAATGCCGCCGCCCTGGGCTTGCCCGACAAGGAAGACGCCTACACCGCCACCCCGCCGGAAGACTGGCCCAAGGACATGGCCTGGGATGGTGCCTTTGAGGCCAAGGCCCGCAAGATCGCCTTTGAAAACGGCGTCGCGCCCGAGGCGCACAAGGCCTATGTCGCGGCCTTTGCCGATCAGATGAAGTCGCTGGCCGCCGCCGCCGACGCGGGCTTGAAACAGGCCAATGACGCCATGATGGCCGATCTGCAGAAGGACTTTGGCGCACAAACCCCGGCCGTGATCCAGAACGCCAAACGCGCCGCCGAATGGATGGCGACGCAGGCAGGCATGGGGGCCGAGGAATTGGAGCGGGTCAGCGCCGTCCTGGCCGAAAAGACCGGCGATGCGGGCGTGATCCGCATGTTGCACGCCGTCGGCAAGGCCCTGGGCGAAGACAGCGGCATTGCCATGGGGCGCGGTGGCCCCCTGACCATGACGCCCGCCGACGCAAGGGCCGAGCTGGCCGCGTTGCGCGGCCCCGGCGGGGAGTATTACAACGCCGTTCAGAAGCGCGACCTTGGCGCGAAAGAACGGTTGCAGCCCCGCATCGACCAGCTGACAAAGATCGCGGCGGGCTGACCTGCCCCATGGCACAGAAGGCCCCGTTCGCGGGGCCTTTTATTTTGTCAATACCCTACTTGCGGTAGTCATAGTTTTGCGCTATCGCTGGATGTTGACGGGCAACCCCTCTCGCGGGTCCGTCTGACTGCCCGCTCAAGCGCGGGTCGCACCAGGCGGGCGTTATCCGTCAGGGCGGGTCCGGTTCCCGGGCAACCCTTCCGAAAACTCCAGATCATCGCAGTTTTCCAAAGGAGGGGCCAATGCCCATCGCACCGCTCGTAGAGCAACACCATCGCCTTGCCTATTCCGACAATGTCATCATGGTCGCGCAGCAAATGCGCAACCCGCTGGCTGACACCGTCACCACCATCCGCGCAAGCGGCGAAGCCATGTCCGCTGGCGACATGCTGAACGCCGTCGAATACGTCTATGGCGAAGAGCGCAGCCGCACCAACGTCGAAAACCCGATCAGTGGCACCCGCCGCTGGCTGATCCGCCCGCCGGAAATCAAGTCGGGCCAGTATATCGACGACGAAGACAAGTTCGACATGATCAAGGACCCGACGTCGAATTTCGTGACCGGCCACACCAAGGCCGTGCTGCGCGGCTGCATGGACCGCATCGTTGGCGTCCGCAAGATGAACGGCGCCTATGTCGTCACCGACGGCGGCATCCTGGGCAATGCCATCGAGGGCAAGCGCCCGGGGGCCAGCGGTACCGCGTTGCCCGGTTCGCAGATCATCCCGGTTGGCGGCACCGGCATGACGATCGACAAGCTGCGCACGGGCATCAAGCTTCTGAACGAGGCTGACTTTGGCCTTGAAGACGATGACGCGCTGTATTGCCTGATCAGCCCGACGCAAAAGGACAACCTGATTGCGGTCGCGCAGGCATCCGGCACCGCGCTGAACGCCTTCAACATCGATCAGCTGAAGAACGGCAAGCCCACGTCGCTGATGGGGGTTACCTGGATCACGTCGAACCGCGTGCCCAAGGATGCCAATGGCAACTGGCTGTGCCCGATCTGGGCCAAGTCCAACATTGTCGAGGGCGTCTGGCAGGACATCGAGGGCGATGCCTACAACGACAGCCACGCCGACAACAAGCCCTACGTCCGCGTGCGCACCCGCCGCGACGTTGTCCGCCTGCAGGACAAGGGCGTTGTCGTCCTGACCTGTCTGGCCTGATCCCCGCCCTTGGTCACGGGGCATGCCCCCGTGATCTTTCCCCCTTCCTGACAGCTAGGAGCATCCCATGCCCGTTCGTTTGAACAAGCCTTCCGATCTGATCACCGACGCCCGGCTTGATCAGAACCCGCCCGACCCCGCCAAAGCCCGCGGCGTTGTGCATGTCATCGCTGGCACCATGACCAATCTTGTCGATGATGACAGCGGGTCCACCTTCCTGCTGTGCCAGATCCCGGCCAATGCCATTCTGGACAGCAACACCAAGTTTTCCAGCGCGGCCGCCGGTTACGGCCAGATCCGCGTCGGCACCCGGGCGAACCCCACGGCCCTGCTGAACGCGGCGCGCGCGGGGATCCTGTCGCCGATCACCATGGGCGATGCCAAGCACGGTTTGGCCGCCTGGCAACAGCTTGGCCTCTCGGCCGCGCCCGAAGGCAACATGATCGATCTGATGTTCACGGCAAGCGCCAACGCCACCGGCGCGGGCACCATGCCCTTCGAGATCTGGTATCGCGACAACTGACCCCCGTGCCATGACACCCGCCGGGGCCGCATCAGGCCCCGGCGTATCGCCTGATCCGCAACTCGGGGCCATTCATGCCGACCGCCACATCCTCGATCGTTGCCCAAGCCTTCCGTTGCATGGAAGTCACGCCGCCGTCTTCGCTGGATGATGACAGCCAAAAGGCCGCCGCCGCCAAGGAACAATATGACGTTGCCCTGCGCATGGCGCTTGAGGCCGCCGATTGGTCCTTTGCCTCGACCCTCGTGGCTTTGCCCCTTTACACCTTGCCGCTGGCCGCCGCCGCTGATCCCGATCTGCCCTACAGCTATTCCCTGCCGGGCGATCTGGTGCGCCTGCACGAGGTCGAAGACGGCAGTGTCAAGTGGCGGCGCGATGCGGTTGCCCTGCGCGCGAACGTCGCTGCCCCTTTGCGCATCCGCTACACCGCCATGGTCACCAACGAAGCCGCGCTGCCCGCCACCTTTCAGATCGTGGTCGCGCTGCAGCTGGCCCTGCTTTTGGCCCCGCAATGGCTGACCACGGTTGGAAAGATCGAGCGTCTGGAAGGCGCACATGCGCGTGCGCTGACCGAAGCCAAGCGGCAGGATGCCCGCATGGCTGCACAGGCCCGCTATGACGGGCTGGAAGATCAGGACGACTGGGTCACGGAGGCACGCCGTTGACCCGCACAAGCCCGCCGCAGGTGGCCTTTTCCTCGGGCGAGATCGACCCGCTTCTGCACCGCCGGTTTGATTATCAGCGCCACCAGACCGGCATGGCCGCTTGCCGCGGCTTTTTGCCTTTGGCCCAAGGCGGCTTTACCCGGGCGCCCGGCACGCTGTTTCGCGGCTACACCAAGACCCTTCCGGCCGTCCTGATCCCGTTTCAATTCGCCGAGAATGACGCGGTCATTCTGGAATTCACCCACCTTGCCATGCGCGTCTGGCGCTATGGGGTGCCGGTCATGGACGGCGCCGCGCCTTACGAACTTGTCACGCCCATCACCGCCGCCGAGTTGCCCAGCCTGCGCTGGGTCCAGTCTGCCGACGTAATCTATCTTTGCACCGGTCAGCGCCCCATCCAGCGCCTGGCGCGCTACGCCTTGGACAACTGGACCATCGAGGCCGCCGAATATGACAACGGCCCGTTCCGCGTTCAGAACCTGCGCAAGGCCCGAAAGGTGCAGGCCAGTGCCACCACGGGCAGCATCACCCTGACCGCCAATTTCAACCTGTTCACCGCTGCCCATGTCGGCAGCCTGATGCGCCTTTCCCCGACCGACTTTACATCGATCCCGCTGTTCACAACCTATGAGGCGGTCGCCGTCGGCCAGCTGCGCCGCTATGGCGACAATGTCTATGAACTGACCATGCGCACTGGCGCAGATGTCGGGCAAAACCCGCCCATCCATTCCGATGGCGAAGCCTTGTCCGACAATGACACCAAGTGGAAATTTGTGTCGGACAGCGAAGGCATCGTGCGCATCACCGCCCGCACATCGGCCACCGTCGCCACCGCCGAAGTGCTGAAAACCGTGCCCAAGGCTTGCGTTGACAGCCAGACCCATCGCTGGGCCGAAGGCGCTTGGTCCGATGTCTATGGCTATCCGTCCGAGATCGAGCTGTTCGAACAGCGCCTGTGCGCCGCTGCGACCCCATCCGAACCGCGCACTGTCTGGTTTTCGGCCGTCGGTGACTATGCCGATTTCGCCCCCGGCGTCGATGCGGACGAGGCTTTTGCCTATACCGTCGCAGGTGACGGCAGCGTGAACCGCATCGTCAATCTGGTGCGCGGATCCACGGGCTTGCATCTTTTGGCCCTGGGCGAGGAATATTCTACCCGCGCCGACACCCGCAACCAGGTGATCGGCCCCACCACGGCCGTTTTTGGGCTGGACGGCACGGTCGGCTGCAGCCCCGCCCGCCCGATTTCCCCGGCGGGCAACCCTATCTTTATCAGCCGCGACAAATCCCGGGTGATGGAAGTGGCCTACAGCTTTCAGGCGGACAGCAACCAGCTGCGCCAGCTGTCGCGCGCGTCCCAGCATCTAGGCGCAGAGGGCTTTGAGCAGATCGTCTGGCAAAGCGCACCAGAGCCGACCGCATGGCTGCGCCGAACATCGGGCGATCTGGTCGCCATGATCTATGACCAGGCCGAAGAAATTCTGGGCTGGTCAGTCCTGCCCATCGCGGGCGGCAAAGCCGTCAGTCTTGCCGTCGCCCCTGATGCAACAGGTGCGACCGATGTGTTGACCATTATCGTTGAACGCAATGTCGGCGGCACGGTTCAAGGCATGGTCGAAGAGCTTGCCCCGATCTATGGCATCCTGTCTGGCACCCAGCCCATCAGCCATGCTTGCCACCTGTTCGCCGCCAAAGTCTTCACCCCAGCCACCGCCACCGCGACCTTTGCCGTCCCGCATCTGGCCGGAATGCAGGTCTATGCCTGGACCGACGCCGGGGAGTATGGCCCGCTGACCGTGACCGATACAGGCATGGTCACGTTGCCCGTGCCCGTGACCCGCGCCACCATCGGCCTGTTCGACGACACCCACTATGCCGAAACGCTGGACATTCAGGCAGCAGCCCCGGATGGCAACAGCCTGGGGCGCGGCAAACGGCTTTATTCCGGCGTGACCATTGGCCTTCACCGCACGGCGGCCTTGAAGGCCGCCAGCGTCGAGCGCGAACTTGCCCGGCCTGAACACCAGAACCGCAGCACCGATCTGATCGAACGGCAGGTTGCCGCCGTGCTGACCGATGGTTTCACCGGCCTTGCCCGCGCCGAATGCCCGACGGGTCACGCGCGCGAGGTTGCCTTGCGCATTTTCCCGGTGGGCGGTGCGCCCGCCACCGTGACCGCCATCATCCCCACCGTTCAGGAAGGAGGCCGATAATGTGCTTACCAGGTGCATTGGCTGCCCTTGGCATGGGAGGCGCTGCCACAGCGGCAGGGGCCACCGCCGCCGCCACAACCGCAGCATCAACCCTTTCGACAATCGGCACGATCCTGTCTGTCGGGGGCACGCTGTATCAGGGCATTTCCGGCATGCAGGCCGCCAATGCCAACGCCGCCGCGATCGAGGCGCAGCGCCGTGACGAAGCCCAGCTGAACGCGGTGCAGGATCAGCGCACGCGGCAAAAGATGGCATCACAGATCGCCACCCAGCGGGCTGAGCTGGCCGCGCGCGGCGTGCAGCTGGACAGCGTCACCGCCATGATGCTGGGCCAGACTGCGGCGCGGGAACTGTCCTTTGAAAGCCAGTCGATCCGCACCACCGGCGTCGCGCGCGACCGCGAGCTTTCGGCATCCGCCCGCGCAGCCCGGGCGCAGGGCGCATCATCGCTGTTGCGGGGCGTGATCAGCGCCGCAGGCGATCTGGTCACCGCCGCGCCGGAAATCTGGCCCGGCTTCATGCGGGGGGAGCAACGGGCATGAGCCTGACCGTCCCCCAGGCCGGTGTCATCGCCGGTCGGTCTGCCGACACCGCAGTCAATCGCCCGTCCGAACTGGGCGCGGGGCTGGCCGATCTGGGCCAAGGCATGCTGCAGGTCGGCCTGAAACTGAAGGCTGAACGCGACGACATCGATATGAAGCGCACCCAGCTGGCCTTGACCCGCGACATGGGGCAGGCCCGGCTGGAAGTCGAACAGATTGGCGATCCCGCCCAGATTGGCCCGGCGTGGGAAGCCAAGAAGGCCGAGCTGCGCCAGAAGTATCTGCAGCTGGACGACAAAGGGCAATCCACCCTCGACCCGCAAAAGGCCGAAGCCTATGGCCTGGTCTTCGATGATCTGGACACCAAGCACGCACTGGCCCTGAGCGAGAAATCCATCAATCTGATGCGGTCACAACGCGAAGCAGATTGGATCGAGGCGCGCCAGCAGATTGAACTGGACGCCACCACGGCCGACCCTGACACCTTGCAGGCGATGCTAGACCTTGGCGCCGAGGCAATCGACAAACGCGCGGCGCAAGGCCTGATCACGCCCGAACAGGCCGCCACCGAAAAGCAGGCTTTCACCAAGGGCATTTACAAGAACCGCGCCAATGCCCGCATCGAGGCCGACCCGGCAGGCTTTCTGGCCGAGGCTGAAACCGGTGCCTGGGACAGCCTTGGCGCGGATGATCTATCGCGCGGCCGGCTGACCGCCCAGGCGGAATTGAACCGCCGCGAGGCCGAGGCCACCAAAGAGGCCGAACGGCAAACATCCCAGATGGACAGCGCGATCAAATCGCGGTTCACCACCATGACCGGCATGGCAAAGGACGGCTACAAGGCCGCCGATGAAGAATGGCTGTCCAGCCCCGCGGTGCAAACGCGCATTGCCGCCAACCCGGAACTGGCCGCCGCGGCCGCCGAGCTGGATGCCGCCCGCGCCCTGCGCGATGAACTGCCCGGCCTGCGCCAGATGAACCCGGCCCAGCTTGCCGCCGAAATCCGCAAGGAAGAGGCCAAGCCCGTCACACAGCCCTATCAGACGGAACGGCTGAAGGTGCTGCGCACATGGCACGCCGAAGCCGAAAAGAACTGGGCCACCAACAAGGTTGACGCAGCCAAAGCGGCAGGCATGGCCGTGCCCGATCTGCCAGAATTCGACCCGACCAACCCCGCACCCTATGCCGAAGGCGTCGCATCGCGCATCGCCTATGACGCGTCGTTGAAAGCGCAGGGCTATGGCAATGCCCCCGGCGTCTTTGCCGCGGCCGAGAAGGCGCAGATCGACACGATCATCGACCCAAAGGCCGATATGGCCCCCAAGCTGGCCTTGGCCGAAGCCATGGCGCAGGCGACGCGCGGCAAACCCGAAACCGTGCTGCGCGGCCTGTCGGCCGATCCTGCCTTCAATCACGCCACCATGATGCTGGCCGTCACGCGCGACCGTGATCTTGCAGGCCAGATCCTGCAGGGCGCGCAAAAACAGGCGCTTGGCACCGTGACCTTGCCAGCTGAAACCCAGATGCTTCTGGACTTCGATGAAATCACCGGCGGCATTTACGAAGACAACCCCAAGGCCAAGGCGCAGATCGTGGCCGCCGCCCGGGCATACTATGCCAATGGGGCGGCAGGGCTGAACCCGGAAGGGGCCGACAGCAAGATCCCCTACATGGACGACACCGCCGCGCGCGATGCCTTTGCCGTGGCCGTGCGCCGCGTGACCGGGGCAACGCCGGATGCCAATGGCGAGCTGACCGTTGGCGGCGTCCAGGACGTGCGCGGAATGATGACCGTTCTGCCCCCCGGCGTGCCGGTGCGCGCGGTCGAGGCTACGCTGGACACGCTGGATGATGATCTGACCGGCACCCGCCGCAACTATGGCAGCTTGCGCATGCCCGCGACCGAGACGGAATTCCCGCCAAAGGATGACCGTTTGGCCCGGTTCAGGCTGGCCAGCCTTGACGGATCAACCCCCGATCTGGGCGCGGACCCGTCGGCATGGTTCCGCCAGACCTATCTGGTCCAGGTGCAGGGCGATGTTTACGAGCTGCACTATTCGGTGAACGGCCGCAGCACGCCGGTGCGCCGCGCCGACGGCGACAAGGCGGGGGCCGCGTGGCGGTTCAAGCTGACGGACCTGATCCGTGAGGGCCAACGCTGATGGCCGACATGAAGATCGAGGACGAGCTGGCGCTGATCAAGGGCAAGACAGGCCCGGCCGCACCGCCTGCACCAGCATCTGCACCTGTGGTCGCTGTCCCTGCGCCCGAACCGCATGCCGCCCGGGTGGAGCCGACCGCGCCAATAGATCAGCCGATCGATGACCCCGAAGCCGATCTACCCCCGGCCGCGACCGAACTTCCCGGCCCGCCGGACAACGCTGATTTCTGGGATGTCGCATCGGCCGCGTGGAAAAAGACGACGATCAGCGGCGACACCTGGGGATATGAAAACCGGCAGCGCAACGCGCTGGCCCAAGACATGCTTGCCCAGCTTTCGCCCGAGGCGCAGGCCGAAGTGCGCCGGTCCATGTATGGCATCAAATCGGAAGGGGCCTTTTGGAAGTCGGTTGTGTCTGCGGCGGGCAAAGAGGCCGCCACCGGCCCCGAGGCCGCCAGCAAGCTGGGCAGTTTCCCGATCACGGAAGAGGCATTTAACGCCCGCATCCGCGAGCAGCTTTTGGCCGATCGTCAAGAGGCCAGCGAGACGCTGGACGCGCCCGGCGGGGGTTTTGCCGAATTTCTCGGATCATCCGCCCGTGCCATGACCGGCCCCAGCAACGTGGCCGCCACTGTTCTTGGGGCCTTCACCGGCGGCGCAGGGGCCGCCGCATGGCGCATCATCGCGTCCGAGGCGCTTTTGAACGCCGGGGCCGAAGGGATCGATGCCTACAGCGAAACGCAGGTGGCCCGCGAATATGGCTGGCAAGAACCTGACATCGGCCAGCGCATGCTGCTTGGCGCAGTGCTGGGCGGCGCAGTTTCCGGCGCGGTGATCGGCGGGGCCAAGCTGTTCGGGCTGGCCCAGTCAAAACGCGCCTCGACCCGCGCCGCGACGCCCGAGGGCGCCGACCCGCTGGACGCAGAAGTGCGCATCGATGCGGCCGAGGCGCAGCTGCGCGACGAACCAACCGCGCAAGAACTGGCAGGCGCGGCCGAGGACCCCGGCACTTTGGGCGCGATCGTGGCAGATGCGGCCCCTGGCGCACTGCCCCCTGTTACACCGGATGCGCCTGCAGGCTGGGCTGAAATCCGCAATGGCATTTTCGCCGGTGAAAGTGGCGGCGATTACAATGCCCTGTTCGGATACCAAAACCGCAAGGGCGGAAAATTCAGCCGCGTCCGCCTGACCGATATGACGGTCAATGAGGCCATCGAATTTTCCGACCCGCGGGGCCCCTACGCCCAATGGGTCAAAGGCCAGATCGGTCGCGTCGCGACACCCATGGGGGCCTATCAGATCGTTGGCACCACGTTGCGGGACGCCAAGAAAGGGCTGGGCCTGCAGGGCGACGAGGTGATGACGCCGGAGCTGCAGGAGCGGCTGGGCCAATGGATCTATCGTCAGCAGGGCACCGGCGCTTGGGAAGGCTATAGGGGTCCGCGCAAATCCTTTACCCCGTCCGGTACCGATCGAGACGCCCCCGTTTTTGACACCACATCGCGCGGCTATACCGGCACAGGTCAGGTCAAGGTCGGTGACGACATGACCATCGATGTCGAATATGAGGTTGTCGATGTAAGCACGCTGGTGCGCGCCAGTGGAGAGTTTCAGCCGCGCGACCGCAGCCGCGTGAATTCCGACGCCTGGATCGCCGATACCGCTGCCCGACTGGACCCCGCCCAGCTGATGCCATCCCCTACGGCTGACCGGGGCACCCCCATTGTCGGCCCCGACAACATGATCGAAAGCGGCAACGGCCGGTTTGGCGCAATCCTGCGCGCCTATGAACGCCATCCCGACCGGGCCGAGGCGTATCGTGGCGCGATCGAGGCGGCAGGCTTCACCGTCCCCGAGGGCGTTGAACGCCCGGTTCTGATCGCGCGCCGTCGCACCGAGCTGGACCAGACCCAGCGCGTCAAGATGACCATCGACGCCCAGGACAGCGGCGTTGCCGTGATGACCCCCACCGAAATGGCACAGGTGGCCGCGCGCAATCTGTCGCCCGAACGGCTGGACCGCATGGATATGCGGTTCGACATCACCGCCCCGGAAAACGACAGCTTCCTGCGCAGCTACATGGAAACGCTGCCCCGGTCCCTGCGCAACGCCATGTCCGACGGCGAGGGCGGGCTGAACGGTTATGGCCGCAAAAGCCTGCGCGAAGCCCTGTTCGCCCGCGCCTGGTCCGACCCCGACATGATCGAGCTGATGACCGAAGGCCAGCGCGGCGATCTGAAAAGCCTGTTCGATGCTCTGGAAAGCGCCGCCCCTGCATGGGCTGCCTTGAAGGCCGACATCGAGGCCGGGCGCGTTGCCCCGGAAATGGACATTTCCGGCTATGTGCTGGACGCCATGCGGATGATCGCCACCGCCCGCCGCATCGCCGCGCGCGACAAGCAGCCTTTGGGCAAGGCGCTGGACGATCTGTTGAACAGCCCCGACATGATCGAAGGCGCGCTGTCGCCCCTCACGGCCGCGCTGGTGCGCAAGTTTTGGCGCGGCGGCCGCGCTGCACCTGAAGACGAGATTGCCGCCTTTCTGACCCGCTATGCCGATGACGCGCGCAAGGCGGGCGCATCGGGGGGATTGTTCGATGCGCCCAGCCCGCGCGACGTGCTGGCCGCGATCGACCGCGACAGCTTTGGCAACCTGCCCGCAGACCTTGGCGAGGTGCGCGGCTTTGCCCGTGCAGGGCAAACGGCCCCGCAAGTCACCCCGCCGCCCGCCGCCTTTGCAGAAGGCACAGCATCGCCAGAGGTTGAGGCGGCAGATCAGGCAGCGCGCAGCCTCTTCGATCCACCCGCCGCCGCGCCCGACCCAGAGCTTGGCGCCATTCAGACCGAGCTTGCCATGGCCCGCGCCGCCATGGGCGACGACATGGCCGATCTGGAATTTGATCTGGAAGGCGCGGGCAAGGTCCGCCTGCAGGACTTTCTGAACGACATCGATGCGGACACCGCCCATGCGGCGGTGCTGCGCGCCTGCGCCATAGGAGGGGAATGATGGCCGCCCGTGACATGCTGGAATGCATCGATGCGGCGGTTGCCGCCGGGGAAATGGATGAGGTGCGCGCCACCGAAGCCCGCCGGGAATACACCCGCCTGCGCGACAAGTATCAAGGGTTCGGCATGACGCCGGGCCAAGCCGCCGCCCGCGCCAGCGCGGATCTGAAAGAGGCGGTCAGCAAGGCCGCCAAGTCGCGCTTCCACAAGGTTGTGGCGCAGCTGGAAGCCATGCGCCGCATCCGCGCCCTGGTCGAAGACACCCCCGATCCGTCGCTGGCCCTGACCGGGTTCCTGCGGCAGGCCGAAGGGCACGGCTTCAAGGGCGAAAGCGTGCAATCCCTGACCGAAGCCTATGAAGACATGATCCGCGCCAAGGCAGCCGAGGTGCTGAAAGAGGTCGGGCTGAACGTGACCGGCAGCACCCGCAACCAAACCCGGCTGACCAACCTGGTGCGCGAGATGCACGGCGAGGCAACAGGCGATGCCGCCGCCGCCAAGCTGGCCCGCGTTGTCGAAGAAACACAGGCCATGATGGTGGCCGAATTCAACCGGCTGGGCGGTGACATCAAGCTGTTGAAGAACCGGGGCATCCCGCAAAGCCACGATGTCGGCCAGCTGATGGCCAAAGGGTTTGATGCCTGGGCTGCCCACATCGAGGCCCGCCTTGACTGGTCGCGCATCGATGATCTGGCCACCGGCAAACCGTTCGCCGAGGCCCCGGGCCAAGTGCCCCCGCGCGCCGACACGGCCCGCTTCCTGCAAGAGGTCTATGACAGTATCACCACGCGCGGCTGGAATGACCGCGACCCGTCGATGACCCCGGGCGGCCGCGCCTTGTATAACACCCGCGCGGATCATCGCGTGCTGCATTTCAAGGACGGCACGGCGCAGCTGGAATACAACCGCGAATTCGGCGCGTCCGACCCCTTCACGGCCATGGTGAACGAGCTGAACGGGCTGGCCCGCGACGTCGCCCATATGCGCATCCTTGGCCCCAACCCGCGCATGGGGCTGGAATTCGCGGCCCAGGTGGCCAAAAAGCGCGCGGCCGATCTGGGCGACAATGCGCTGATGATCCGCGCCGAACGCCAGGCCAAGAAGGCCCGCGCGATCTATGCCCAGACATCCGGCGCGGCCAATATCCCCGAGCATGAGGCATGGGCGCGCTTTTTCGGCGGCACGCGCGCCGTGCTGACATCGGTGCAGCTGGGCAGCGCCGTGCTGTCATCGGTCACGGACGTGGCGACCATCACTGTGGCCGCCGACACCATCGGCATGTCGGCCAAAAACACCTTGTCGCGGTCGGTCAAGCTGATGGCCAGCCAGATGGACCGCGCCGATGCCGCCCGTGCGGGATATGTGGCCGAAACGCTGGCCGATGCGGGGGGCGGTGCGGCCCGGTTCATGGGCAAGATGTTCGGCACGGGGATCCCCGAGCGGCTGGCAGGCTTTACCCTGCGCGCGTCCGGCCTGGCCTTTGTCACCGACATGCGCAAGGCCGCCTTCCAGATGGAGTTTTCCGGCTATCTGGCCCAGAACGCGACCCGCACCTTTGACCAGATCGACCAGTCCCTGCGCAATATCTTTCAGGCGCGCGGCATAAGCCCCGCCGACTGGGACGCCCTGCGCGCGCCCGAGGCCCGATTTACTGCCCGCGACGGCGCGGACTTTATCGCGCCCTTCTGGTGGCTGGAACACCAGACCGCGATGCCCCGCGCCGAGGCGGTGCAGCTGGCCACCAAGCTGCAGATGGCCCTGCGCGAGCAGCTGGAACTGGCGATCCCGTCGGCATCGGTCGAAGGCCGCACGATGCTGCAAGGCACCGCCGCGCCCGGCACCTTTTCCGGCGAGCTTCTGCGGTCATCCACCGCCTACAAATCCTTCGCCATGTCGCTGATGCTGGGCCAGTATCGGCGGTTCACGGCCATTCCCACCCCAATGGGCAAGGCGAAATACGCCGCCAAACTGTCGGCTCTTCTGTTGCTGACCGGGGCCTTGGCGATCCAGCTCAAGGAGCTGGCCAAGGGCAACGACCCGCGCCCGATGAACACCGGGAAATTCTGGCTGGCCGCAACATTCCAGTCGGGGGGGCTTGGCCTGTTCGGTGACTTCTTCAATGCCGAAACCAGCCGCACCGGCGGCGGGCTGGCCGAGGCGTTGGCAGGCCCGGTTGTCGGCCTTGGGTCCGACATCCTGAAACCCATCGCCAGCAACACCGCGCGCGCCATCAATGGCGATGACACCACGCTGGGCCGCGACATGGCCAACTTCATCCGCGGCAACACGCCGGTGCTGTCCAGCCTTTGGTATGCCCGCACCGCCTACAGCCGCCTGGTGGCCGACGAGGTTTCCCAGTTCCTCGATCCCGACGCCGATGCCAACGCCCGCCGCCGCGCCCGCAACCAAAAGCGCGACTACGGCACCGCCCCCTTCTGGGGCTTTGACGAACCCCTGCCCACCCGCGCCCCCAACCTGATGAACGCTTTCGGAGAATAACTCATGACCGTTGAAGCCGCCAATCCCATCACCACATACACCGTGTCCGGCACCGGTCCCTATGCCATCCCGTGGCCCTACATTGCCGGCGCCATCCGCGTCGCGGTTGCCACGAACGGCATCTATGACGATCTGGCAGCGTCGGACGTGACCATCCTGCCGTCATCGGGACCCACGGGAAATGTCACGTTATCAGCCGCGGCGGCCGCAACCCATGCCGGAAAGCCTATGCTGGTGCTGCGCGACACCCCGATCGAGCAGGGCTGGGAGGCGCAGGTTGGCGCACGGGAAGCCGGGCTTGAGGCGCAGCTGGATGAAATGACCCAAGGGCTACAGGAGCTTTCCCGGGACATGGCCAGCACCTTGCGTGTGGCGGGCGGTGCGCAACCCATCATTGCCATGCCGGAAAATCACGTCCCCATTTGGGACGGTGAAAAGTTCGTCCCGGGTCCGACGGCGGCTGAAATCACCGATGCCCAACAGAACGCGCAAACAGCATCTGCGGCGGCATCCATGGTTATGGCCGGATCGCCCTACGGCTATGCATCGCGCACCCAAATGCTGAACGACGATCTGGGCTATACCGCCGCGGCTGGAACGCAGGTCACCGTGGGGCAACGTATTTTTGCAGGTTATCGGTGGTATGTGGTGGCGGCGTCCACGGCGACCAATCATGACTTCACCGCGGTGGGCGGTGCCAAAATCAACGAAGTCGGGCCTGACTATTCGACCCGCGCCATCGCCGCCCGCGCTGTGACGCGCGGCGACCGCGTGGCGAATGACGTGGTGACGGTCGGCAGCGACCGCTACATCGTGGACGCCTTCGGCATTGATGGGCTGGTCCAGACCAACATGGATTTTTCGGGCACGTTGGGCGCGATCGGGACGCGCTGTTTTCTGGGCGACGCGGTCAAGTTTGCGGTGTTTGGCGACAGCACCGTGGAAGGCGCGGCCACGTCGGGCGGCAGCGCCAACCCGGTCGACGCGAATGGAGATGCCATCGGCACCACAAGCCAGAACACCCGCGCGCCAAATTCGTGGCCGGTGAAGCTGCAGGAAAACCTGCGGGCCATGTTTGCGAACAACGCCATCGTTGTCTGGAATGCCGGATATGGCGGGAAAACAGTGTATTTCGGCTGGGCGGGCAGCAACTATGCGGCGGCTGTCCTGAACAACCCGGCCTACGGATCGCCGGATTACACGCTGATCTCGTTTGGCCTGAATGACAGTGTGTCTGCGGGCTATGACGGCGCAATTTTTGAGCGGCGTCTTTTGGCCCTGTGCGACCAGATCAAGCGGGCGGGCGGCGTGCCCATCATTGTCACCTCTGACGTGGCATCCCAGAACACGCTTCGGCAAGGCTCTGCACTTGAAAAAGTGATCCAGTCGCAGCGGAAGATCGCGGCGCAGATTTCGGCTCCGATCATCGACATGAACACGATGGAGACGGAGTTTTATGGCGCGCCCCGCGCCAATGCCCGGTTCGCATTTGACCAGCCGGACGGGCTGCACTTCACCAACAACGGCCACGCGCTGAAGGCCGCCTATGCCGCGGCGATCCTCTTCCCCAACACCTTGTTCTTGGACGGTCAAGAGGATATCGCCGTTCCCGCATGGTCGAAGCACTGCAACACCGCGGGTCTTTCCTATGGTGTTGCTGACGCAATCAACAATCGCTTCGACGCGTCGATGAACGTGTTCAGCGGCACCTATTCCACCGGGCAGGCGTTGCTTGATCTTTGGGTGTGGCACACCAATCAGGACCAAACCTGCTTTTGGCGGTCAATCGATGGCGATGGGTATTACCACCCGCGCACCTTGGCAGATGCGCCGGAAATCACCTACACCCATGTCATCACCGGCGGCACGGCGACGGTCAAGAGCGCGACTGCCGGTCAGCTGATCGGCCCCGCAGGCAAGCGTTTGTCGGAAGTGCCTGTGCGGGTGACTGACGTGTTCCGGGCCGGGTTGGCGCGGTTCCGGTTCTTCGCTCCGAAAGACACGGCGGCCAACAACGTCAGTCTGGGATACTTCCACTTCCGCAAACCCATGAAGCGGCAAATCGCATTTGAGATGCCGACGCTGACCGGCAACCGTTATTTCATGCTGGACGATTTTGAGGCGACACATGATCTGATCGGCTTCGGCGTCGGGCGGAAGATCGACATGCTCTTGGAAACCGCGCTGCCCAATGGCACGGGGATCATGCTGTGGGGCGGGCGGCGGTTCACTGGCACCAGTTTCACTGTGGACAACGCGCATCGCGCGATCTTCCTGTATCGCAACGACGCCGCGGGCGGGACGGTTGGGCTGTTCGAATGCGATTTTCTGGGTGACACCACGGGCTCGCTTGAGGCGTCGCGTGGATCTGCTGCCTTCGCGTGGCCCGACGTTGCCCTCTTTCGGATCCGCGCGGAAATGGACGCCAGCGGCAATGCGACACTGACCGTGTTCAACGGCTGGACAAGCACGACCTCGCTGATCACCTACACCGTCTCGCGCGGCACGGCGCAGATGGTGCTGGGCGGGCGCATCCTGCCTGGGATTTTCCGCAACTTTTCACTTGCGGGCGGTTCGATCGTCGCCGCCAGTGCCATCATTGCAAACTGAGGCGCCAACATGAGCTGGGCGCTTTACACCACACTGACCGCGCGCAACCGCGCGATCGAGGCCATGGTCGCGCTGTTCGCCCTGCTTTGGGCGGCCATCGTTATGACCTATGCCGTGCGCGGCACCATGCCGCTGGCCTGGGCGGGCGTCGCCCAGTCCGCGCAATGGCATCTGCCCGCGGCCCTCCTTGGCACCTGTGCCCTGCACATGATCGGGACGGTCACCACCCGCGCCGCACCTTTGCCCGCCATTCTGCGCACGATCGGCATGGCGGGCATGACGTGCATCTTTGCCCTTCTGGCCTATCAGGGCATCGGCCAGTCCGCAGCGCCAACCTATGCCTTCATCGCCGCCTGCTGCGCCGCTGGGGCGCTGAACGCTGCCCGTGACGCCCGCTATGCCAGAGAGGTCAGCCGTGCCTGAGTTGACCGACTTTGTCGCAAATCGCTGGGGCCTTATCGGAATGCTGATCCTGGCTGCGTTGGTCTATCACAAGCCGATCCTGGCAGCCTTGCAGCGCAGCACCCGCGACCCACTGGTCGAGGCGCTGACCGAACAGAACCGCCACTTCGCAGACAACAACCGCCTGTTTCTGGGCCTTGGTCCGATGATGCAAACGCTAGAGGACAACACCGCCCGCAGCGCCGACGCCGCCGAACAGACGGCCGAGCGGCTGGCCGAGCTTCTGGCCGTGCAGCGCGGCATCAAAGAAGAGCTGATCCGCCGGGGGGGCAAATGACCAAGACCAACGCCCAGCTGACCGCTGATGTCACCCGCCTGGAACAACAGGACCGCCGCCTAGAAGCGCAGATGCGCCGATCGGGCGGCGGCGCAGGGGGTGTCGGCGGCTTTCAAATCGATGCCGACGGCAACCTGATCCTGACCTATGCCGGATCACCGCCCAACATATCCATCGCCGCCACTGGCCATTTGATCCTGGAGATTTGATCCATGCCCGACATCAACCTGGGCCGCGTGCGCATTGTGCCCAAAGGCGCATGGAATAGCGCGGCCGACTATGATCTGCTTGATCTGGTCACGACCGCGGCCGGATCCTTTCTGGCCCTGCAGCCGGTCCCAGCCGGAACCCCGGTTACCGATGCCGCCTTTTGGCAGTCGATCGCGGCCAACGGCACCAACGGCACCAACGGAACGGATGGGACCAACGGAACGAACGGCGCAGATGGTCGCACGATCCTGAATGGCGCAGGTGCGCCGTCGGCCGGGCTGGGCGCCAATGGCGACTTCTACATCGACACTGCCGCCGATGCGATCTACGGCCCCAAGACGAGCGGCGCATGGGGCAGCGCAACCAGCCTTGTCGGCCCGGCCGGAACGAATGGAACGAACGGCACCAACGGAACAAATGGCGCAGATGGCGCGGATGGTCGCACGATCCTGAATGGCGCAGGTGCGCCGTCCGCCGGGCTGGGGGTCAATGGCGACTTCTATCTGAATACCGCCACCGAAGAGCTGTATGGCCCCAAGACCGCAGGAGCATGGGGCAGCCCCGTCAGCCTGATAGGTCCGGCAGGTGCAACAGGCCCAGCGGGACTTGGCGTGTTCCCGATGAAGCCCGCCGCGGGGGTTTATGTCACCAACAGCATTGTGGGTGGCGCGCTCGGCACGGTGCTGCAGGCGGCTGGCCGCAACACCGTCGCGCCATTCTCGCCCGCGTTCGACATGACGATCGATCAGGTTGCCATCAGCGTTTCCACCGCGTCCGCAGGCACCACGGCCAAGGTGGTGATTTATGCGTCTGACGCGAATAACCGTCCGACAACCGTTATCGCCGAAAGCGCCGATATTTCCTGCGCCTCAACCGGCACGGTCACGGCGACGTTGTCGGCCAGTTTCGAAGCTGGCACGCTCTATTGGATCGGCGTCAGGTCCAGCGGTGCGCAAACACTGCGCAGCCTGACCGCCGTCGCGCTGCCCGTCCTGTCCTATACCAGCGCGGCAACGCCGGTCGCACAGGGTGTGCTGACCAAAACCGAAACCTACGCCAACCCTGCAGCTTCGTGGGGATATGCATCCAGTCAGCACAGCAACCTGACCATGCCGCTTGTCCTGATGAGGGTGGCATGATGCGACTGATCCCCAACTGGAAACATGTTCTGACCCGCGCCTGGTCGATCCGGCTCATGGCGCTGGCCATGGTTTTCAGCGCGGCCGAGGTGGCGCTGCAACTGCTGACGCCCGCAGCCCTGGGCATTCCACCCCTGACCTTTGCCGCGCTGTCTGGCCTGTGCAGCGCCATCGCTTTCGCAACCCGTCTTCTGGCCCAGAAAGGACTGACCCCTGATGCAAATGATCGCTGACATGATCCGCCGCCTGCTTGCCCTTTTGTCGGGCCGCAGCGGCGCAGCCAAGCCCAAAGTGGCGGCAGGATGGCTGGCTATCGCCATTGCCGTGGTGGCCCCGTTTGAGGGCCTGCGCACCGTCGCCTACAAAGACCCCGTCGGCATCCCGACCATTTGCTTTGGCGAAACCAAAGGCGTGCGCATGGGTGACACGGCAACCAAGGCGGAATGCCAGGCGATGCTGGAAGACCGGCTGCAAGAGTTCCACGCGGATCTGGCCAAGTGCCTGCCCGCCCTGCCGACCATGCCGCCCGAGGTCCAGGCAAGTTTCGTCAGCTGGTCCTATAACATCGGCACGGGCGCAGCCTGCAAATCCACCCTGGTGCGCAAAGCCCGTGCCGGGGATCTGCGCGGCGCCTGCAATGAGCTGCCAAAGTGGGACAAGGCCCGCGTTGCGGGCAAGCTGGTTGCATTGCCCGGCCTGACACGCCGTCGCGCCGAAGAGCAGGCCCTGTGCCTGTCGGGCCTGTGATCCGCCGCCTGCAGGTGGCCGCGGTGATCGCCGCCATGATTGCGGCGGCGATCCTTTGGCTGCGCCATGACGCGGTTACCGATGAACGCAACGCCCACGCGGCCGATCAGGCCCGCGCGGCCGAGGCCGCCCACGAAAGGATGAACCATGCGCCTGTCAGCACTGGCAACCCTGATGATGATCTTGACTGGCTGCGTCAGTTCGGCCGCGCCACCGCAGGCCCTCGATAGGTTAGAGGCCCCAGCCCGCGCCCATGCGGCTGCGTTGACAACCAACGACGTGGCGCTAATGCGCGCCACCGGCCGCACGCTTTTGGCGCAGCTGGCTGCACTGGCCCAGTGGTAAGTCATTGATATTTAAAATGCCGCGTCCGAAATGGCGCGGCGCTAACGCGTTGAAAAATATAATTTTCGACCAGACTACGAATCTGAGGGTCGGGCGTTCGAATCGCTCCGGGTCCGCCATCGCCCCCCATATTTTCAGGCACTTGCAAGGAATTGCCCCGCGCGGCGTCCGAACGTCCGAAGCTGTCCGAGTTCGGATGCTTTCGGATGGTGCCCGGCGACCACGAAAAAAAAGCCCCGGCCGAAGCCGGGGCAGTGGTCCATACAGGGAGAGGCCTGTAACCCCGGCCTAGGGATGGGAGGCATCACGGGTGCCAATAAATCACCACGCCTTCGAAGGGCAGGCCGTGGGTTTTGCGGAACCAATCGGCCATGTCCATGAAGCTTTCGAACCCGTCGGCTTCTGCGAATTCATTGTCGGTCTGTTCGATCTGGTCGCGAGAATAGATGGTCGAGGGCAGGCGCTGGCCGTTCAGAAACATCTCGGTCGCCTCGATCCGCACGGGCACCACGCGCGAAACCGTGCCGGTGCGCAAGAGGCGGCAGTTCTTGGTGCGCATGCCAGTGTAGAGCTTGATCGTGTCGCCCCGCTTGCAATGCGGCCGCCCGTCCTTGCGCGGTGCGCGGACTGTCTGCGTCTTTTCCCCATACTCGACCAGATCGGCAAATTCGGCTTTGAAGTTCAAGGCTGGCATCAGTCCACCCCCAACATCTTGCGGTAGACGATCAGTTCAGTCAGGTTTTCACAGGCCGCCTGCAGGTGCTTGACCGCTTGGCGCAGATCGGCGGCGCTGCCTTCCATGGCCGAATTCGGCACGAGGGTATCAGCGGCATCCATTGCCTTCATAGCCTTGTCAAAGCGGGACCGTGCGCCCTGCGGCAACATGGTTTCCATGGCGGTATAGTCGCGCGGCTTGGGCATTATCCCATCACCCCCAGCCTTACCGCCTCGACCGTTGCCGCGCCCATTTCAAGGCGGGCTTTGGTGGCGATGTCTTCTAGGTCTTCGCGGCAGTCGATCAGGCAGGCGAGGCAGTCGGCCTCGGCCGTGGACAGGGTTTCGGGATCGCGGGCCGCCAGATCATTCAGCACCTGGCCGACCATGGTGGCGACGGCCAGCACGCGGGCGGGCGAGGGGATTTGCAGGGTCAGGCTGTCCATGTCAGTGCAGACCTTGCCGCGGCAGATCGACCCATTTGCCAGCGATGCCATCTTGAAGATTAGACTTCATGATTTCTTTCGCGGCGCTGACAGCGCAGCCAGCGCAGGTGCAGCCTGTGCGAACGATGTTCGTCTTGCCTTCCTTGTCCTGGGCGATGACCATGATGAAGTGCATTTCGCTGCCGCGTTCAGCAATGGCCGCCTTGACTGCGGTTTGCAGCCCATGCAGGGCTTTGCCCACATGGGTATCTGCCAAGAATTCCGTCGGTTCTTTCGTCATCCCGTCTTTCCTTTTCTTTCGGGCCGCTGCACCGCCTGGACGGCGCGCAGCGTGGTTTGCAGTTGGGGCGCCATGTAGGTGCGGCGCAGTTTGGCTGACTTGGCGGCGCTGTTGCCCAGGGCGTCGGCCGTGTCGGCATCGCTGGACCCACCGGCGCGCGACAGGTTGGCGAAGGTGCGGCGCAGATCGCGCCATTGCAGATCGGCGCAGCTGGGCACGCTGCGCGCGGCATCGGCCCGCACGGAAGCGAAGCGCGCCCAGAACGCCTTGTCGGTAAAGGGCTGGCCGGTGTTTTCATTCCAGATCAGCGTGCCCGGCCCATCGGCCGCGCGCATCAGCTGGGCGCGCAGGACCGGCAGCGCCTCGGGGTGGATCGGCACTTCGATCGCGCGGGCGCGTTTCGACTGGACCAGTTGCCAGATCCAGACCGGGCGCGGATGGTGCCGATCGCGGATCGGGTAGAAATCATCCGGCCGGGCGGCGCGAATGTCATATTGCCGCTGGCCTGCCATCACGGCCAGATGCAGCGCGACGCGGATCATCCGATCCTTGCGCGCCCGGGCGGCCGCGACCAGCGCATCGAATTCGTCCCATGTCGCCACGCGGTCACGTTCCAAGGGCGTGATGGTGCGCAGGTTGGTGCAGGGGTTCGAGTTGTCCGCCCGCATCCCGCGCAGTTCGGCATGGCCCATCAGGATGGACAGCATGCGCAGGATCGCCCGGGCGCGTGTCACGCCCTTGGCCGCGAACAGGCTTTCATACCAGCGGGCCACGGTGACCTTGTCGAACAGGGCCACGGGATGCGGCCCCCATTTATCCTCGATCGCTTTCAGGTCCGCCCCATAGGCGCGCTGGGTGCTGGCCCGTTTCTGGGTGAAGGCGAGCGAGCTGCGATAGTCTGCGATCAGCGCGGCCATGCTGCCCCCGCGTGCAGGCTTTGGTGCTGCCTTGGCCTGCTTTGCCGCCTTGGCGTTCAGTTCGCGGGCCTTGCGCATGGCATCGCCGGGGCGCAGGTGCGACAGGTCCGCCACCTTGTGCCCGGCAGCCAGCATCTTGGCGGTCGGTTCCCACCAGACGCGCCACGACCCATCCGCCTTTTGGCGCTGGCGCAGGTTCGGCACGGGATCGAGGATCGGGGCGGCGGTCATGCGTCAGCCTATCGCCAATGGGGGAAGGCCATGCTGTTGGCGCGACATGTCTACGGCCCAAGGTATCAGCTCAAGCAGCCCTGCCCGTATGTGACCGTGGGTAACATCATCCACCGGGCCAAGGCCCATCATGATTTGAACAAGACCAACCAGTAGGCCGCCAGCAATGTCTTGAAGATCTTCGCCGCTTTCCGCGCGCGTCGTCTCCATCGCAGCGATGAAGGATGTCAGCATGATTTTCCGCGCGGCTTCGGAATTGACATCTCTCTTGTCGGTCGGATCAAAGGGCGAGGCATCGTAGCGACGCTGGAATGCACTAGAGTTTGCGGTCATGTGTCAGGCGGTCCTTGCCATGTGCAGAAGGTGAAGTTTGCCGGTCGCCAGCGCCTCGGCCAGCGCGGCCGGATCAAGCGCCAGATCGTCGGCCGTGGGGGCCTTGCCGAAGCGGGCGGCCCATGCCTGCACTTCATCGGCGTTCCACAGAAGCGGGCGCAGCGAGGTGGGCATCGGCGGCGGGAAGGCGTGATCGGTTTCCAGCCGCGCGCGGCGGCGGGCGAAGGCGGCGGCGTCGGGCAGGCCCAGCAGGCTGGCCACATCGGCGGCGGGGATGAAGGCGCGGGTCATAGATTAGCCTCGACCCGCTGGATAAAGCGCGGGCAGGCGGTTGCCCCCCCCCCGTCGAACCCTTGGCCGTTCACATTCTGATGCGCCGCCACCAAGTTGCAGCGTCCCTTTCCGGCCGTTTTGAAAGGCGCAGTGTTGAAGTGCGCGCAATCGGCGCAGGTCTTGCCGAGTTCAGGTTCTGGCCACGTCAGTTGGCCGGGCTTGTGCAGCGCCATGCGGATTTCAAGAGCGGTCACTTCTGCCCCCGCTTTTCGCCGACATAGCTCCAGCGCGCCATCGAGGGGGTGAAGCCGTCCTGATGTTCCAGCGCGCGGCGGTCCCATTCGCGAACCAGATCCGACAGGGCGCGGCCTGCGCACCAGATCAGCGTCAGCCAGAACGACCCGACGACGAACATCTTGCCGATGATTTCAGGCATCCATCCATCCCTTTGAAAAAAACCCGGCCTGTTTCGCGCGGCAGGGAAGGTTGCGAGAACCGGGCGGGGGCGAGCAGCACCCCGGCGAAACCCCGGCCAGCGATCAGGTTGCCAGCCGTTCTGGCAGCGGCAGGTCCAGCACCATCTTGCGGCCCGGTTCCACCTGCAGAAACCGCAGGACATTGGCGTCGATCCGCACCAGGGCGACGCCGCCATTGGACAGGTTTTCTTCCAGCCGGGGTGCGGCGATCGAGGGCAGCACCAGATCAAAGTGCCGCCCCGCGCAGGCCGCCTGCCATTCGGGGAAATTCGTGGTGGCCCAGTGCAGAGCCAGCCGCAGGCGACGCCCCGCCTCACGCGGGCCATGCACGGCATGGACGGGCGGCAGCTGATAGGCGGCGGGCTGGGGGAGGGAAACGTGGGCGGTCATGCTTCACCGCCTTTTGCTGGGCGCCGCCACATGGCAAGCGACCCTATGACGCGGATCCTGCCCGCTTCGCGCACGCAGTATTTAGCTTCGCGCACAAATCTTGCCCGATCGGGTGCGCCGTGTTTCATCTTCATAGCTTCCCGCCGCAAGGCGGCCGCGTGGGAAAGCTCGAGCGCGTGAACAAGCCTAGCAATAACACTTTGCATCACCGCGCCCCCGGCAGGGTGACGACATTGGTCACTTCGGCGATCAAGGGCAGGTTGCCCATGGCGGCGCGGCGCTTGGCCAGTTCGTCCAGAAGCGGACCGGCGCAGCTGAGCAGCCATTCTTCTTCGGCCGGGGTGGACAGGCCCCGCGCGGCATCATGGCCGACGCGGGCAAGGGTGGCCAGCGTGCGGTCATCGACCGGCTGCGGGCGGGCGTTCGGAACGGAAAGGGAAAACATTGTGGGTAACTCCTGTGCAAGCCTCTGCACAAGAGTTAGGGGTAGCGGGTTGCTACTGTCAACTCACAATTTGCCAAAATCGCAAATCTTGCGTCACTTTTTGCGCGCGCGCCATTCAGCATAGGCATCCGGCAGCCAGAGAAACTGCAGGACCGAGCCAAAGCCGAGCGGCACGCCAAGCCAGAAGGTGCTGAACAAATCCGGGGCAATGTAGACCAAAGCCAGCGGCCAGGCAGCGCAGAACATCAACGCGTGTTGGCGGTGGCGATCGTAGGAAGTATCAGGGGCTGACACAGAAGCCACCGGGGTCTTGAGATTTGCAATTCCAATATCTGACGGCATCCTCATATTCAGACAGCGCGGCGTCTTTTTCGCGTTCGGCTTGGCGGCCGGTTTCATCGAACCAATCCAGCAGGCAGCCAAGGAACGCGTTGACGTCATCCTCGTAGTCCTGAACTTCTCGTCGGCAAAGATCGTAAGAAAACTGATCTTCGAAGGTTGTGAAGCCGGTAATGCAGCTCGGGCGAACAGGTTCATCGCAAGGCGATTGCGCATGCGCGGCAGATGGAAGGCTGAGAATGAGACAAGCCGCCGCTAGTTTCGCCAACATGCCGTAACCTTCCCTCGCACCACGACATTTTCACCATCGACCACATGCACCTTCTGGTCTTCCGCCGCGCAGCTGGCCGCGACCAGCACCGGCGGGGCAAAGCGGCGCAGCACGGTTACAGCACCGTCACGCCCGTAAACCTGGGCGATCACCACATCGCCCGGCCGCACCCGTTCGGCGGCGTGCGTGTCAACCAAAATGAAATCGCCGGGCAGATAGCCCGCCAGCATCATGCTGGCCGACTTCACCCGCCAGACATCGACCCCGGGCCTTTCGCCAAAGATCTGCGCAATGGTGCGCACCTGCGCGCTTTCGGCCAGCCCCGGCCCATAGGTGAAGGGGGTGGCATCGCTTTCGGAAAAGCCGGGGCTGATCTGTTGGGCGACGGGCGCATCGGCCACCCCCGCCTTTTCCAGCACTGTCGCCAGCGGCACCTGTAGCACTTCGGCAAAGGCTTGCGCCCATTCCAGCGTCATGCGCTGTTTGCCGGAAAGGATTTTCGAGACGACCGAGCGGTCGCGGCCAAGGTGAGCGGCGATCACATCGGCAGTCACGCCGACACGCTTTTGCTGCGATTTGAACCACTTGTCATCCATCGGTGATAAGTAGGCACTCGCTACCGCAAATTAATGTGCCGATATGGCAAAATTTGACTTGCGCGCAAATTGTGCTTGGCGCTACATCTTGCGCCATGAGTAGCCACCTCCCACCAATTGAAGTAGCCACGCGGCTGATCGGTCATATCGAGGCCGTTGCCCGCGTTTGTGGATGCGAAGGCAAGTCCTTCTATGCCTATCGCCACCCGTCGAAAAACCGCGATGCGGGCGATCTGGCCGCGGCGCGTCACATGCGCGCCCTTCTGGCCCATTCCGCCGCCAATAACCTTGGCCTGACCGCCGATCATTTGATCTGGGGGGCGACCGAGGACGAGGTGGCCGAGATTTTGGCCGCCCGCGCGCCCAAAATGGGGGCGGCGGCATGATTGTCTGGCCTTGGCCTTGGCCGCCATCGGCGGATCAGCAGCTTGCAGCAACAGAACGGCCGGGGGTTTCCTCCCTTCCGGCCCCGGCGACAGGCCCGCAAGCCCCTGTCGCCAGCGCGGGGGGGGGATGGAACGAGGCCCTCCCCGCGCCCCTGATGTTCAAATCCCGGCGGACCAGCAGCCCCGCCGGGCTGGCCGGGGGCGTGGCAGCGCCTCTGACCGGATCGGCGGCGGGCGAAGAGCAGTCCATGGTGCCCGCCGCCGAACCATTCCGCCCGTTCCGCGCCTATGTGCTGGCCTATCCCAGCCGCCGCGCGGGCCATCTGCACCCGGTCCTTAGCACCCTGTCCTACAAGCGCAGCGACGTGCGCGAGGCCTTTGCCGCCTTTTACCGCGACCGCGATGCGGCCAACCGGCAATGGGCGCGCGCGATGAAAGGCGGGGCGCGGATTGTCCGCCTGGTCGTGACGATGGACCCCACCTTTGATCTGCCCGAGGCGCTGCAATGACCGAAGAGCAGCGGCAACTTTTCGCCATGATGGAACAAGGCCCGGTCGTCGTGACCGGCAAGACAAAGTTGATCGCCGATTGGAAGGCCAAGGGTTTGGTCGTTCAGCGAGGCAAAAAGGCCCAGTTCACAATTGCAGGCGCTTACGCGTGGCGGCGGGAAAGGGAGCTGCGCCATGATTGACGCCGCCACAACCGCCGCCAATCGGCAGGCCGTCCAGATGTCGGCCTTTGCCACGGCCATGTCAGCGCGCACCGATGGGCTGACGCAAAATCAGGTGGATGCCACCCGCACCCTGGCCGAGCAGATGCTGGACCATGGCGACCCGCTGCGGCTGTCCATCATCCATTTCGCCACGATGTTCGAGGAATACCGCCGCGACCCCGCCGCCCTGCGCCGGTTCGGTGACGAGCTGGACCGCGCGGTGAACGCCGATCTGCACCCCGACCGCGTGGCCCGCCGCATCGAACGGAGGGACATTGATGGCTGATCTTTACAACGCCGACGCAGACAGCTTTGAAGACATTGCCCGGCATCTGCGCAATGCTGCCGTGTTGCCAGGCGCAACCGTGCTGCGCCTGAGCGACCGCGATGCCCGGCGCCTTGCGCGCGTAATCGACAACGCCAGCGCCGGGCCCTGCTATGAGATCAAGCTGGACGCCCGCGACCTGCCCTTTATGGCCCCGCAGTCCGGCTGGACCGCCTTCACGATAGCCGCCGTCTTGCTGGCCCCCCTGCAAAAGGCCGCGCTGGCCTTGATCGGCCTGTTCCATGGCTGATGTCTTCACCCCCGCGCACAAGGTGCTGGTCGATTGCCTGACCTTTGCCGCCTGTCAGGTGCTGTATGACGCGCCCCGGTTCGAAACCGTGCGCACGCTGTTGACCGACGCCTTGCCGCAAACCCATGCCACCGGCCAGCCCGATCTGGACCGCATGATCCTGGCCGCTGTCGCGTTTCGCGCCGCCCTGGATGCCCGCAAGTCCGGCAGCCCCGACTGGCACCTGACCTATGCCGACGCGATGTATCGCGTGCATCAGGCCGTGGCCGGTTTCGCCTGGTGGCGGCTGACCCAATCCGCGACGGCCATGGCGGCCGAAGCCGTGATCGAACCCCCGACAAAGGAGCTTGCACAATGACCGACAAGGCCCCGCCGATCTATCTGGACGATCTGACCATCAGCGATTTGAACCAGCTTGCATCCGCAATCGTTGGCCTGAAAGAGGCAGGCTATCTGATGCAGGAGCAGGGCTTTGAACCTAGCTTCAAGGTTGTTCCCGGTGCCGCGCTGGCCATGCGGCTGGATTACCGCCTGCCCCTTGCGGCCCCGCTTGGTCCGGTTGTGCCGCAGTGGGCTGAACCCACCCCGGTGTTCCAGGCCCATATGCGCGACGATGACGAGCTGGTCCGCGCGTTGAAGGCCAGCCTGACCGAAGACCCACCCGCCTGGGCCATCATGCCCGCCCCCGATCCCGCGCCTACCGCTGACCCCGCACCCGCCGCCGATCCGCAGATCGAGGCGGCCGTCAACGCCGCCTTTGCCACGGTTCTGCCCACCATGGACCGGCCCGCTGATCCCGCACCGCCCGCCGATCCCGCCCCGCCCGTGACCGCGACCCAAGTGGATGCCGCCGTTGGCGCGGCCTTTGCCGCAGTCACCGGCGCGGATCCTGTGGCGCCGCGCGCGCCCGATCCTGTGCCCGAACACGACAAGGCAGAAACGGCCAGCACCATCCCCAACAAACCCCCGGCGTGGACGCCCGAAGAAGACGCGCGCGCCGTCGCAATGGCGGCGGAAATGATCCACAGCGGCATTTCCCGCGGGGAAACCTTCGCCGCCGTCGCCTATACACTGGGCCGCCCATTGGAAGGCACCAAGTTCCGCTTCAATACAAAACTGAAGGATGCCCTCGCGGCGACCTTGGCCCGCGCATCGAACGTCGCGGGCGCGCAGCCGACCTTTGCCGCCAACGCGGCCCCCGATCCTGTCACCAAACCCGCCAGCCCGGCCCCGGCTGACACCAAGCCCGCCGAAAACCTGCTTTTGCCCCACCCGCCTGCCCGGTCGCCGATCGAGGCCCACTTGCAAAGCCTGCCCCGCAAGGGCGGCTGGACCATGGAGCGGGATTTTGAGCTGCTCGATCTGGCCAGACTTGGCTGGCTGACGCCTGAGATTGCCCACCATCTTGGCATGGACGCAGGTGCAGTGAAGGCCCGGTTCGACCTGCTGACCGGGCTGAACCCCGACACCAAGGCCCGCGCCTGGGACCGGGCAGCCCTGCTTGATGCGCTGACCCCTTGGGTCAAGACGCACGCGGCAGAGTAACGCGCCATGCGCCAGCAGGTATCGATCGAAGAGCTGAAAGACAGCCTGCTTGCCTGCCTTGATGCGGTGGTCGATACCTATGCGCCCGCCGCATCTGGCAGCTGGACCGCCCACGGCAAGTTTTTCACCCTGAACCCCGGCCGCGCCGATCGGTCGGTCGGATCGTTCTGCATCACCATGACCGGCCCCAAGGCTGGCCGCTGGGCGGACTATGCCACCCAAGACCACGGCGACATTCTGGACCTGATCCGCCTGAGTTGCGGCACCGATGCCGCGGGCGCGATCCGCGAGGCCCGTGCCTTTCTGGGCCTGGACACCGAAAGCCCCGAGCTGCGCCGTCAGCGCGAAGAGGCCGCCGCCAAGGCCAAGGCCCGCCGCGCCGCCGACGAGGCCCGCCGCAAGGCGCAAGAGGCCAAGCAGCGCGAGATTGCGCGCGGCATCTGGTTTTCGGGGCAAGAGGCGATCCTGGACACGCCGGTTGACCATTACCTGCGCGGCCGCGGCATCGATCTGCGCCGCTTGCCCCGCATCCCGGCCGCGATCCGCTTTCACCCGGCGTGCCGGTATTATCACGAGGTCGAGGAAACCGACCCGGAAACTGGCGAGGTGCGCAAGCGCAGCGCCTGGCGCGCGATGCCCGCCATGGTCACCGCCATCGCCCGCGACAATCTGGGCGTGATCGATTGCCACCGCACCTATCTGATGCAGGATCCCGTGCGCGGCTGGGTCAAGGCCGATGTCGGCGACGCCAAAAAGGTGCTGACCGATTACACCGGCGGCAGCATCCGGCTGCAAATGCCCCGCGGCCCGCGCGGCGGCTGGACCAAGCTGAAAGACGCCGCCCCCGGCACCCGGGCCTATATCACCGAGGGCATCGAAAACGCCCTGTCGCTGATGATGATCCACGCCCTTCGCGACATGCCCCCGGCCTATGTGCTGGCCGCTGGCAGCCTGTGGAACATGGGCAACCTGATCCTGCCCGACGCGGTGGCCGAGGTGGTGCTGGCCGCTGACAACGACACCGGCGAGCAGGCGCAGGCCGCGCTGCAACAGGCCATCAAGTTTCACCAGTCGAAGGGCAGGTGGGTGCGCGTCTGGCGCAGCCTGACCCCCGGCAATGATCTGAACGACGATCTGCAGCGCGTGCTGCAGGACATGGAAAGGGGGGCTGCATGAGCATTTTGGACACCGAGGCAGCGATCTGTTGCATGCTGGTCACCAACCCGGGCGGCGGCCAGCGGCCGCATGCTTGGCAACAACGGGTCAATGACCTGATCCGCGCGCAAAAGGCCCAGATCGCAAAGATGAACGCGGTGCTGGGCTGGGCGCAAGGCTGCGTCCCGTTCCCAAGCGATTGCCATGCCGCGATCACGGCTGTCCGCACCGATTTGCCGATCGATGCGGACCTTGTTCGGGAAATCCTGCGGGAATTGACCGAAAAGCTGATGGCGGCAAAGGGTGGCAGTGAATGAAGCCGCCACCCCAAGGCCGCCCCGGCCACCGGTGCTATATGAACGGCCGCCGCTGGGCCAGCCAAACCGCAGCGGCCCGCGCCTTGAACGTCACCCGCGCGGCGATCTGCAAGGCGCTGGCCGAAGGCCGCACCTATGTCCGCCCCGGCGGCAAGGGGGAATTGGTCTGATGGACTGGCTGTTGATCCTGACCCTGACCCTTTCGGGCCAATCCGAAACCCAACCCGTCGGCCGGATGATGGACCGGCGCGCCTGCATCATCGCGGGCGCGGGCATGGCCGTGATCCTGGAACAGGCCAACCCCGGCCTGACCGTGGCGATCGAGTGCAAGCATGAGGGGCAGGCATGAGCAACGGGTATGGCGATTATTATGAAACCCGCGCGGCCTCGATGGCGGCCTATGACCGCTTGCCACCGCGCCTGCGCCGTGCCGTCCAAGTGGCAGTAGCGCCCTATGCGGCAAAGCCAATACTGGACGCCCTGCGTGCGGGAATTTCGGCCGATTACATCGTGCGCGCCATGGTGCGCGGCTACCGCAAAGACACGCTCACCACATACGGCCCCACCCACCCGGAGGCCCGTTGTGTCTGATCTGCCCGAACCTGCCAACGACATGCCGGATGATAGCTGGATGCCCGATGTTCCGGCCGCGCCCGCGCCATCGCGCAAGGCCCCAAAGCGCCCCAAGGTCACGCCGATCCGCCCTCTCGATGCCCTGGGCGATGCGATCGATGACGCCCCCTTGGCCCCCGGCGGCCCAGAGATTGACCGCGATCCGCCACCCGCAGCGGACCCGGCCCCCGACAGCCCGCCGCCCCCGCGCCGCAAATCGCGCCCGCATGGGCAAATCTGGGACGGCTGCCCCGTTCGGCCCTTGGGCGTGAACGGCGAGCATTACTATTTCCTGGACGTTCACAGCCAAATGCACGGCGTCGGTGACATCAAGGCCAGCGTCATGATGCGGCTCTTTGGTCACCGCCTGCCCAGCCTGTGCCATGCCTTCCCCCAGCGCGACAAGGACGGCCACCCCAAGATCGGCCGCTTTGACGCCCAGCTGGCCGCGTCGGCCATGTATGAGGCCGCATCCGAACTGGGCCTCTTTTCGCCCAATGGCGCGGTGCGCGGTGTCGGAGCCTGGACCGATGACGACGGCCAGCTGATCTATCACATGGGCGACGAGGTGCTGATCGGCGATGATGTCCGACCGCCCGACAGTTTCGCAGGCAAGATTTATCCGGCCTTCCCGGCCATCCCGCACCCGGCCCTTGCCAGCAAAAGCACAACCGCCGCCGCCGAGACGCTGGAAACCTTTGCCAAGTGGAACTGGGAACGCCCTGAAATCGATCCGATGATCTGCCTGGGCATGGTGGGCATCCAGATGCTGGGCGGCGCGCTTGGGTGGCGGCCGACGTTCTGGAACACCGGCAGCCGGGCCACCGGCAAATCCACCTTCCAGAACCTGCTAAAGCATATCCACGGCCCCGGCGGCCTGATCCAGTCCACCGACAGCACCAAATCCGGCATCACCAGCCAGATCGGGCACAGCAGCCTGCCCGTCGCCCTGGATGAACTGGAACCGGGCGACGATCACACCGGCAAGGAAAAGGCGATCATCGAACTGGCCCGCGTCGCGTCATCCGGCGGCGTCTGGTTCCGGGGCAGCGCCGACCAGAAGGGCGCATCGGGCAACGTCTATTCGACCATGTTCTTTTCCTCGATCCTGATCCCGGGATCGATGAAGGAACAGGATCTGTCGCGCCTGGTCATCCTGTCACTGAATGAACTGCCCAAGGATGCCCCGCCACTGACCATCCGCGCCGACACATGGCGCGCGCGCGGCGCGGTGCTGAAACGCCTGTTGATCGATCGCTGGCCGACCTGGGCGCAGCGCCTCGATCTGTGGCGCGAGGCCTTGGCCGAAGTCAGGATCAACGGTCGGAACAACGACAACTTCGCCACCATTCTGGCCATGGCCGACATGGCCCTGTCCGAAGC
>JACCDR010499191.1_pt1 | contig 40968 bp, 35 predicted proteins | sample 7446431 | NCBI WGS metagenome assembly JACCDR01 (sample SAMN15323443, study PRJNA562643) | freshwater metagenome | isolation source: river surface water | place: USA:Blue River Watershed | collected 2017-08-17
ATGCTCACGCTTCAAGAAATATTTTAATTAGAGCTGCGTCTACATATGTAGATGTAGCTCTCGGGTGCGGTACGACCCGTTAAAAACTATCCATTCGCAAGGCAAAAAAGCATAATATGCTAAGCCACCTGCGTTATATTGGATATTTTAGTATCAGATCTATTCAGGACATCCATTTGCACGTGCCCATTCATATACATGGAGGTGTCCTTTATAAATAGCATACTTACAAGTCATATCATTCCAAGGACATCCATTTGCACGCGCCCATTGGAGTACATGGAGGTGTCCTCCACTAGCAGCATGATAACATGTCCATTCATTCCAAGGACACCCATTTTCTCGCGCCCATTGGAGTACCTCTAAGTGTCCATTCTCAGCAGCATATGCACAAGTTAACTCATCCCAAGGACGTCCATTCTCTCGCAACCACTGGAGCATTTTAAGATTTCCTATATGAGCAGCATAACAGCAAGTCCACTCGTTCCAAGGACATCCATTAGCTAGCGCCCATTGGAGTGTTTCAATATGTCCTGCATATGCAGCATAAGAGCAAGTAGTCTCATCCCAAGGACAACCGTTAGCTCGCGCCCATTGGAGTACATGGAGGTGTCCTTTTTGAGCAGCAAATTTACAAGTATTCTTATCCCAAGGACATCCGTTAGCTCGCGCCCATTGGAGTACATGGAGGTGTCCTTTTTGAGCAGCATAAGAGCAAGTATTCTTATCCCAAGGACATCCGTTAGCTCGCGCCCATTGAAGTACATGGAGGTGTCCACTATAAGCAGCAAATGTACAAGTATCCTCATTCCAAGGACATCCGTTAGCTCGCGCCCATTGGAGCGTTTCAATATTTCCTGCACATGCAGCTTCCGTACATGTGCGCTCATTCCAAGGACATCCATTAGCTCGCGCCCATTGGAGTATGTGGAGGTATCCTTTATAAGCAGCATAAACGCAAGTCAATTCATTCCAAGGACAACCATTTGCTCGCGCCCATTGGAGTACATGGAGGTGTCCTCCACAAACAGCATATACACAAGTGATCTCATCCCAAGCACAACCATTTGCACGCGCCCATTGGAGTATGTGGAGGTGTCCTCTACCAGCAGCATTCGCACAAATTATCTCATTACAAGGACAACCATTTGCAAATGCCCATTGGAGTATGTGGAGGTGTCCTCTATCAGCAGCATTTGCACAAGTCCACACATCCCAAGGACATCCATTTGCACGCGCCCATTGGAGTACTTTAAGTTGTCCTCTATAAGCAGCATTCAAACAAGTCCACTTATTCCAAGGACATCCATTTGCACGCGCCCATTGGAGTAAATCAACTGAATATACTACATTTCGTAAAGTAGTTCGCTTATTGTATTTGAGCTTATCCAATACATTTTTCCAAGTTTTAGACACACTCGCTAAAATAATGTACATGTTCTTTTCAGCAAACGGTAATATCATAAGCGCAAGCGTCTCCTCGTGAATCATTTTCTACGTACATTTATTCATTTTTTGAATACAAGAATGCTCTTCCGGGTATTCCCATATGAATGCGATATATACCCCCATGGACCATAATGTACAAGCTCCAATCCATGTTGTCGCATTAGGTAGGCCCATTCAATCCAGTTGCGACATTTGATATACTGAGTTTTGATCCGGTCTTGCCAGTCGTCATTATTCTGTACAATATACATACAATGCTCAATATCTACCAGCATTTCTTCTGAATGCGTAAAGCAATCGTGCTCTTTTAGAATAAGCAGTCCGCCGGGCCGCAACGAGGCCGCAATCGCCGCTACTGTCTTGTCAACTTCAGGAATGTGGTGTAGGACCATAAGCGCCGTAATCAAATCCCATTTGCCGGTATGTCCAAGTGGATTCTTTGGAGTAATAAGTTTAAAATCTATTGATTCGGGGCGCTTTTCACTCCAGCCGGATTCAAACGACTCGGGTATGTCGGATCCGCAACCCCGGATTTCAAGCAGCTTAGCCAGCTCAGCAGTAGTCTTACATACGCCGCAGCCCAAGTCAAGGAAGCTTTTGATAGGCCCGCCGCCATATCTTCGTACGTAATGGTGTAAGATTTGAGCATTGATTTCATATATGTAATTACCCTCAGCATGCCGCTGCGGATTCTCTTTTTTGATAATCTTGTATGCTTCAATATCATTTTTCACAATCGGCGCGTCGCGCCCAATGAATCCATATACGAGTAGATCCAAGTATAGCCGCCGCTTCCCGTGAAATGAGGCGAATTGCTTCAATGAGGCGACGCTATGGTACTCACCCTTTTTTAAATTGTAATCTTTTGGATTGATCTTCAATTCTATAAGAAACTCGTCAAAAGACACCATATACCATTAAAAATGAATTTTGCTACGTAAGTATACTTATGTCTCATAAAAACCTCTATTACAAAATCATATCTTCTACCAAAGCAGGCTCACGCGAGCGGGCTTTATGGTTGGATGTATATAGAAAGTTAGCCGCCTGCCGGATCTACAAAAAAAATAACGAAGCTAACTCGCTTGTCTCATTGGACGACTTCATAATGTCGTTAGCCTAAATCAACTCTTCAATGTTTTCTTCACGGAATGCGCGCTTCTCCTTGATGAATTTTTTGTTCATGATGAGCTTATTATAAGTAGTACCTACCTCACTTGGTTGACCTACAATAAATGGTCCGCTGATGCCGGACAGCTTAGTATGGATGTTCTCTAAGGCGGCTACCTTGATAACCTCAAGCGGCGACTGAAAGCTGATCCGCAGCGGGATGTTCTCCTTTTCGCGGACCGCAAGACCGGATTTCTGAATGCCTGTGATTGAGCCGGAAAATGTCATTTCGTCAGCAACGAGCGCACAATTAGCATATAATGATCCGTCAATCATACCCATAAGCTCCGCAATGATCTTGTTTCGGGCCGCGTCAATGCCCATGATCTTCTCAAATTCAAGAATAGAGTTAGTCTGAGTACAGTATGGATCAATGTACGGATTCTCAAGAATCTTTGCGAGGTTGGACCCCACCGTACGGATCACAAATATTTTTTTGCTCGCAATGGCGCCGGTCTCGTCAGTATAAGTTTTGATCATGTCGCTGACTTCCGCATTGATCACCTGATCAATTCCTCTGACTATGCAGTAATTGATCTTTTTCATGACCTCGCTCACCTTCTTGAGCGACGGGCTCACGTCCTTGAATAAGGACGGCTTCATATATGCCCGGATGACAATCTTTTGAGCGGTCTCAGGAGTATGTACGAAATAGATCTCCGGAAACTGTAAATTCAATTCAAACATAATCTTTTCCAACTTGATAGAGTTGACGAATAGAGTGTCTCGCGACAGCTCGTAGCGGATACACCACCTAACAAGGTTAGTAGGCGGCTTCTCATTGTACTTCAAATATTCGTCAATCCATTTTCGCTCGTTCTGATAAGCCGGATAGACCGGCTCTCCAAACTTCTCCTCAAAGATCTGCTCCATTGTAGTAAAAGTCTCAAAGTTCATCATCTTGATATAAGACGCAATCTGCTGTACTCTGGCCCGGTCAAGCTCAAACTTCTCGCGGACCCGAATGAGCATAGACGGATTCTTCATTTGCGAGGTCGTCCGGGCGCTGTATATCTCCTTCATGCGGACAATTGGCGACGTCTCAGTCCTGGTCTGTCCTCCGGATTTGTTCTTAGATTCAAGGACGAATTGAGTAACCGGCTCTCCAAGAGCAAGCGACGCGACGATACCAATTGCGGTTCCGCTGTCAATAAGCGACTTCTTCATAGTGGCCCGAATTTTGTCCAAGATTATGTCAAGCATCGCGTCGCTGACTCCAACCTTTGTGAGGTAGTATGTGTTAAGATACGACCGAATAGCAATCTCTACAAGAGTAAGCGCCTTTTTGACAAACTCCGGAATAGCGCGCTTTTGCTGTTTATACTGATCATTGTAGTAAACATAGCCGAGGTCGCGGATCGCCTCGCGGATCAATACGATTGTTCGCTCCGGGTTGAGCGAGCCGGTTGCGAGCTCCGGGTGGCGGTAAAGCATGTCCTCAATGATACGGAATGGATTAACCGGCGAGCTAATCATGTTATCAAACAGCGACTTCCCCATGGTGAACATCTCTTGCTCAATAAATATTTCGCGATATTTGCGGCGATCCTCCAGCAGTGCTTCATACTCTTCATCAAGTAGCTTCTGAACTCCAGGAGTATGGAATTGCTTTTTGAATGCGGCGGTCTTCATATGATACGCGCTCATGTCCTTGTCTGAAATCTTTATAGTTGGTAGCTTGACCTTTTCAGTGCGGCGCGGATCAACCCCGGTGTCCGCATAGAGTACCTGAATAACGTTGAGGTTTTTCATAGATTTGCGACAGTTATCCAAGATAATGGAGTCCATGTTTTTGACCATGTGCCTCATCATGGAACCCGCGATTCCGGTAGACATAGCATTGTTGATCAGCCCTTGCTTTGACTCCATACATGAAAATATGTAGCATACCAAACGAATACCTTTTCTCCAAGAGTCAATAACGTAGCCTGAGGAAACTGGATCGTCCTCGTACCTGTAGAAATAGGGCGCAGTGCGGCCGGCCAACTTGGTAGGCGGCCGCCGCCCGCCAACAACTTGCGATCCGATAGCCGCGTTGATACTTATGAAGTTAGGAAGCTTGCCCTTTGACTTGAAGAAGATCAGCATTGCGAGCCCATTAGTGAAGAAGTCAATGGACTCAAGAACAGGGTGAATGAAGTCGTCACCAGGATCAAGAACCGCCAGTTGCTCGCCCTCATAGTATTCGCGGATTTCGCTGCCGCGCGGTACGATCAGCTCTCCGGTATTCAGCTTGTTGCTGACGGACATGGAGTCCGCTATATTCTTGCGAATCTTGTCGTCAATACGAGCGATTGCCTCCTTTGATATCGTGATATCCGCGATACCGGAGGTGAATCCAGCATAGTACAAGAAGTTGTTAGCCAGCTGATGCGCGTTATAGATCGCGGTCAGCGCGGCGTCCTTACCATAATCATTATGAATGATATGATAGATGGATCCGCTTTGACCTTGCCCGGCGGTTGACTTATCAACGATGCCGGACTCAAGCTTGCCGCGGCTGATCTTGACCTCAATGTCGCGGGGGTCGTACTTCAGGAATACTTCATAAGGTTTATTCCAAAACGCGGCCTTCTTCGCCGGATAGTTGATGTCCGGTAAGATCATTGAAAAGATCTCGCGACCGGTATACTCCTTTTTGTCAAAGCGGACTCCTTTTGGTAGAATAACACCAGCGAACATAGCCATTGCTTGCTTCCGGGCGATCCGCATGTTGGAGCGCGTCAAAAGAGCGATTCCAATGAGCGAATCGTAATAATTGCCAAAGATAGGCGCCGCTGTCTGAAATGATATCATATGACTACTTACGTCAGCCATTCGTGATACCTCAATGCGCGTCTGGATATCCTGGAACACGATCATGTGCATTTGATCACCGTCAAAGTCCGCGTTGTACGCATTACACACCGATACATTGAGCCGAAGAGTTAGTCCAGTTTGGACGATTTTGACGCGATGTGTGCCTGCCGAGCTGAGCGACAGCGACGGCTGACGATTCATGATGACCGGAGTGCCGTCTACCAAATCGTGAAAGATTACGTCTCCAATCTTGAGGTGGTAATCTTTAGGGATGCGGAGGATGGACACCTTTTTTTTTCGATCCGCCATAATAATATGAGTTGCCCCCGGAAACACAGCGCGTCCATTCTTGAAGTACGTATTGAGGCGATCGTAGTTGAATGCGGCTACGGTCTCGCGGATTTGAATACGGGACGCAATCGCAATAGGTACACCAACCTCATTAATGCGGATTCGCGGATCGGTAGTGATGACTGATCTAACAATCCACGTGGTCCTCTTGCCAAGAAGAAACTTGCGGACATGCCCGTCTTTACCCGATAGGCGGCGGCCAATGCCGGTAGGCTGCTTTGCGTTATTGGTGACGAGCTTTTGCTGGTCATTTCCGGTGCTGCTACCTTTGAGTAGGTTGTCGTAGCAAAGCTCCAATGAATGGAGCTTGTTAGCCTTGTCAACGCTATATTCTTCGTCCGGCTGAATATCGTTGTTGGTGTTGACAAGGTGCTTGTATAGCGCGGTAGTGTCATTCATGCTGGACTTACCGGTACCGACCTTCTTCATGTCAGGCCGGGTTGTCGTTGGTGATACGATCACGATCGTGCGGATCAGCTTTGACGGATGGTACTTCTTACCAAGCCGGGCTGCGGTCTCGTCAGTGACGCGCGCAAGAATGTCGCGGATCCTGTAGTTGTCCAATTCAACTACTTCAACCCGCTTATCAAGCTGCTTGACGATATTGAACTGATAGGCCGCATGCTTTTCTACGTCCACCTTGGAAATCACAAAGCCGCACCACTGACAATTTTTGATGCGCTTGACCTTCTTCAAAATTTCTTCCATTGGTTTCTTGACCTTTGGAATTTCAGCTACCGCGCAGTTGCCGCAACTATGACAGATCACGCGGAGCCACTTGAGCAAGTCAGCGCGCATATGCGGATCCTTCACCGGGTAGTTGAGCTTGATATGTCCGGGGTGTCCGGGACACACACCCTTTTCATTCAGGCAGGTAGTACATAGATAATCAAAATCCGTAGTACCGAGGTGAGCGTCATAGACTCCTTCCGGAACAACCCTGTTGAGTTTGAACAGCTCAGAGTTGGTAACTTCAACAGCCGATTCAGCAAGGTTGTCAGCGTCACTACGGATATTGTACGCAATTGTCCTGATCCGTGCGGGGACAATGAGCATATCCATCTTATTATACTGAATATTTTTAATTCATTTTTTATATAAATTAGGGTATATAAATGGACGCGCTACGGGAGCGTTTTCTTAGCGCTAAGGACTATATTGACGTCAATAAACACCATATTGGAGCCAGCCGCCTTGCTCAAATCCAGAGACTTATGACGGCGTACGAGAGAGCGGACGATATTATAAGCGCTAAGCAGATCCTGTCAGACATAGAAGAGCGTCTACAGGCAATCACCAATAAATACAGATATGCTACTATGGGTCCAAACATAAATTACGCAAAGTCGCCTCCGGAGAGAGAGCTCATTAGCTCAATCGCGGTTGATGCCGAGTTATACGCGGATTTCTTATTTAGATAAGTATACATGGAAGGCGATCAGCTTAATGTGTCCATATTGGTTTCCTTGGAGGAGCAATTCCTTGAGATCCGCGATTTGATTGGCCCGGCAATGGCGCGGCTTATTGAGGACAAACTACAATACTTAAAGGACAACCGGACTACCCTCAGCATGGTTGAAGCTAAGCCTCTAATTGATGAGTTGAAAGAGCTTTTGGCAAAGGCTCTTACGCGCGTAGCAGAACCTGAATCTAAAGACGAAAAGTTTACCGCGGACGTCGTTGGAACTAAGCTTGCGCAGGCGCGGAAGAGCGAGCAGGACCGCTTTGACATTGAAAAGCAGCTGAACAACATTGGAAATTTGGCGTACATTCCGGCTGAAATCACATTGTTTAGCTCAGATAAAGAAGCAAAAGAAGAGGCCCGAGCTGAAAGAATTGCTGAAAAAGAAGAGGCCCGAGCTGAAAAATTGCGCACCCGAGAGAGAATGCTTTTGGAATCCGTGATATCCGATTCATATGATTGGAATATCTTCTTGAAGTTGCTCCGAGTAAAATCGCCGCTATACTATTTTATGACAGTCCAATTCTTTGAAAATTACAAAGCCGCAGTCAGCAAAGTGAATGAGCAGATCAGTGGTCGCCGAGATCAGGCTAAGGATCCAAAGAATCTTGACAAATACAATGAGCTCATTCTTGAGCAGCCTACTATTAATCCAGTTGTTGAAGTAATGACTTACGGAGAGCTTAATGATCCGGAAGATCTTAGTTTTAGAGCCGCCGCTCCAGAAGCACTAAAAGCGGCCCTTCAAGAAGCGGTCAAGTATGAAAACGTGAGGCTGATCATACGATATGCGGACACAATGGTCGCGCAGGCTGAGCGGCTTCTTACGGATCCGCCTGACTCCGCGGTCAAACATGCGCGGTGGATCAAAGCATTCCTTGATAGACTTAAGACCGCCGAATTCAAAGAGTTTTGGAATAGCGCTGACGAGTTGATTAAATTGCCTAAGCTTGAAGAGGCGGGTCTATTGAAGGCTCGGGGGCTGAAAAAAAAGATAGAAGATCATGCCGCAAAGCTAAACACGTTGCTTGATGATGTCCGCGAGAAAATCAAACGTGAAAACCGATCGCTTGAAGAAAAGATTGCTGATATTGAAAATAGGCTAAAGGCGCCTGACTTGACTCCTGAGGAGAAGCAAGAAATTATAGGAGAAAAGCTCGCGCTTGCGGAGATCAAAGATAAGATCCGCGATGAAGGCGAGGCTTTGGACGAGTTGCGTCGTCAGATAATCCAAGACGCTGACTCCAAAGCTGGAGAGTTGAAAGTAGAAAAAGACCTTAGCGAGGAAGATCTTGTGAATGCGTCATTATATGATTTTTATTTGGACTTACTGTTCAGCAGCGGCGGGAAAGCAAAATTTGCAAAGCTATTTCCGGGAGATTACGATATTGGTATTGGTATTATTTTGGATGCGATCCGAGCGGTTGACGCGATTGCCAGATCGCAAAGTGTGTCAATTATAAAAGGGGAGTTCAAGAAATTAATGAGCAAAAAAAAGGAGTCCAATAAGCTGACTGACTACGTTTCAGAAAGGGTCAGCTCGGAGCTGTCGCGAATCTTGTGCCGGACGCAGCCGTCATATAGCAAGTCATATTGGAAGTACATTCAACCGCTGATCCAGGATGGAGTATATGAAAACATAGACGACAGCGATGCCTGTGAATTCATAAAAAGCTATGTGAATTTGCGCAAACAGAAAGCGATCTACGCGTTCCATACGCAGATAAAATCAATTACACCAGTAGTGAGTGATATTGATATGGACAAGAAGCGTAGAGATATTATTGAATCTAATGGAAATATAGACAAAAGCTATAAAGTAGTAAAAGATATTAAAAAGGCTGATTTGTACGATTATTATGCGAGTCTTAAACTCAGGGGTAACGACAATAGTCCGCCTATTGAAGTTAAGCAGGACGATGATGATGATAGTGAATCGCTTCATGACGACGAGGATAACGCTCCTTTATGGACAGGAGGTGTAGAATTAGACCATACAAGTAAGCTGACTGTGATATTGGAGTCAATCAAAGCAGTAGATGCTATATCACAAAATCCAACTGTAGAAATACTTCAAACTCAGTTTAACAGACTATCAGCACTACTTGATATGTCCGGATCTTTAAAGGATGACCTATCGTCGCGAGTAAGCTCAGAATTATCAAGAATAGTGTGCCGTACTAAACCAAATTCTATGGATTCATATTATAGGTATATTGCTCCAGTAGTGAGAGATTCAACTCTTTCAGGTATAGTAAATATAGACACGACTGATCCATGTACTTTTGTTAAAAGCTATATTATTTTGCGTTCCAAACGGTCTATTGCTGCTTTCCGTTTGGACCCTCGCGAGTTAGATATGAAGAATTGTAATTTTGATACGCTCCTCGCTTATCTAAATGGAAAAGATGAGAAGTATATATACGCTTCGCACATACGCGAGTTTATTAAGCTGTACAAGTCTATACGATGGAACTCTATACCAGAAAACGTATTTCCTGCGAGAATTATTAAAAACGTTATGTTTGGTGGAACTTCATTATTTACACTTTCAATAACCTCAGGTATAGACGAGGCCATAACAGCTAAAAATAAGATGTCTAATGGATTCGAATACTCAATCAATATTGGTTCCGATGTTTTATCAGCAGACTTTTTTAACTCAATGACATTGTTAGTATGTCTATGGCTGTCTTTTATGGAAACGCGAGAAATGATAACCGATAGTTGGTTAGCTTCTTATTTAAGAGAGTGCGTAGTACGTCTTTTAAGAGGATATGCGCTTATTACTCAAAGATTGTCAAAATTGTATAAAAATCTAAATACATTACGAAGTGAGCCGGCTGATGATGGAAGTTCATTTTGGGTAGATGAAATGGACCTTTTTCATTACAACAAGAAAGCATACTTTTTAATTCAAAAAGTCATTCACTCCGACATCAAAACTGACGAAAAGCCAGAAAACTTAACTGAATTCTATAGTAGCGGATATAAATACATTAGATCAGTTGTTGGAAGCGAACTAGACATACTTATGTTTGATAAATCAAGCATTATGTTTGCTCTTATAGAGCATGTCATTGCTCGTTTTAATATTTCATCCAACGAACGCATTCAAAAGATCATCGCCAGACAAACTTCTATACCAAATCCATACCACCAACCTACATATATAGAATTGCGGGAATGGAAAGATAACCGCGATGAGCTTCCGTTTGCGTATTTTGAAAGGCTTGCTGACTCAATATTACGAGAAAAATATACTTCGTTTCTAACAGAGTATCCTATATTTCATAACAATCCGTCCTGGAATAGATTTGTTTCTATATGTATTGAATGTTATATTAGAGAGAAAGATAATCCAACTCTAAAGGACTTTTATACCAAATACGCTGCCTTTTTCAACATGATTAATAATGTGGAAGCAAAAGATATCCGCGTCATTGATCACTTGTTTGCTGATCGCGAAAGAATTGTGTCTTTTGTTTCAGCGCTATTTGACATGCGAAAAGATGTAGATTATAAAAACGCAGTAATTTTCCAGCTTGAGTACAGCACCAAATTTAAATCCACATATACGTTAGAGCATAGTATTCCAGCAGGCGACGATATGACATTCGTTCCAGTGCATTATTTAGATAGAAATTCAAACTATGAAGAATATGTATTTAAAGTAGCGACGGTTCATGAAATTAGACAGTTCTACAGAACTCACACACTCGTGTCCAAATATCCAGATTCAACCTATAGATATCCACCGGCGCTCTTAATGCGAATGAAGGATGTAGCTGGCAACTCGCAGAGAATAATGATTGATAATATGATGATTAAGAAAATTGAAGCAGTAGTGGAATCCGAGTTTCCATATAAAAAGATGTCCGGTGGAGCAACCTTCAACATGGGTTGGATTGTTGCGGTACTCGTCGCGCTAATCACGATCTTGATCACGCTCGCCGTCCTTGTATTTAGCTCAGAAGATGGATTCAGACCCGCATGATCCACATACGACCACACTATTTTTTTTCAATAGTTGCTCCGATCCGCATTAAAAAGTGAATATAGTACTAAATAAAATGAGCCTCAGTCAGCAGATAGCAACTCTTCCGACTCGCAAGAGCTTCCTGGACGCGGAGCTCAGCGGCCGCCTCCAAAAGGCTATTGGATATGGTAAGCCTGTCCTCTTCAAGCCGCATTCAGCCTCCGCCGATAACATTTATTATCAGGGGCTGACCAACACAATGATTGTGTTGTATGGTGTGCTTGAGGACGGATCGCGCGCAACCGCAATCCTCAAGAATGTACTTTCGTACTTCTACGTTTGGGTTCCTAAGGGTAGCGATCCAGAAGAATTGGTTCGTAAGCTTGGTGTATTGCTTGACGGAATGACGCTGGATGAATACGAGAAATGGACCGAAGACAAGATCCGCGAGTTTGACCGCAAGAAGTTCAACATTTCACCAATTAATATGTATGTGGAGGAGTACAAGAAATTCCTTTACTACCGCGATTATACGAAGTCGCGCGACGCATGCGTCCGCCTTGAATTCAACACTACGAAGGAGCGCGATTGGTGCCTCAACGTGATCAGCAAGAAGACCAAGTTGGAGACCGCCGAGGACCAAGGATCCAGCGATTTCGTTAATGTGGTGTGCCGCGACCACGAGCTGAGTTTTAACAAGTGGGCCGAGCTGTCCAAGTATATCAACTATAAGCAGACCCGGTACTACGACGAAAACGTATTGCTCTTGGACATTGAGAATTACAAGATTCAGGATCCGGAGCCCGAGCACCTACAGAAGGATCCAATGATCACGTTGGCCTGGGATATTGAGACATTCAACGAGGACGGCGCATTTCCATTGGTGGAGAATCCGCGTTCAAAGATCTTTATGATTGGGATGTGTTTCCACTGGCACCACAGTACCGAGCCGCTACTCCGTGTATGTATCACGGACTATGACTGCGAGCCGCACCCGGACTTTGAGATCATTCGCTGTACGAGCGAGATGGATATCCTCAAGGCGTTTGCGGCGATTGCCGGCCGCATGAAGCCGGATTTCATGATTGCGTTCAATGACGGTCAGTATGATTGGCCGTGGGTAGCCGGCCGCGCCCGGACCTATAAGCTGCTCCGCGAGTTCCACCGCGCACTCGCGCACTCCGGCTTTGGTATTGAGAAAGACGCGGATGTTGAGCGCTTTATCCGGAATCACAGTATCAAATATGAAGCCGGTAAGGCTCGCGCGGTCTACAACATGTGGTTTCCGGGTTGTATTCCAATTGATATGATGGTTGAGTACATGCGTTGGAAGCCGACCCTGGAGAGTCATTCATTGAATAACCTCCTAAAATTCATGAAGTTGCCGCTCAAAAAAGACATGCCTATTTCAACGATGAATCAGATCTACCGGCGCTGTCATGAGTCAGACGCCTGCTCGCCGGAGAATCGCAAAGCGTACACTTTGCTCGCGGAATACTGCGTTTATGACTCGCAACGTGTCCAAGACCTGGCGGTCCGCGGTAACCGAATATTTGATGCGCGCGCCGTTGCTGATGTATCGTTTATGCCTATGCATAGTATAGTGTATTTTGCCGGCGGTAAACGAGTAATCAACTTGACGCTCTACGAAGCTAAAAAGAAAGGATTCCTACTTTCGTGTATCGTCAAAGATCGTGTGAAGTCGCATTTTCCGGGAGGATACGTTGTGAAGCCGCGGACTGAGCTGATCAAGCCTAAGCTGTCAGTTGAGGAGCGCCGCATTAAGTATCCGGAATGGCACAATATGACTGACACGGAAGTCCAAGAGGTCTACGCCTTTGTCGCGGAGCATGGGGCCGTCCTGTCGCTCGCACGTCTTGAAGCCCTTGAGGCGGAGTATCCAATATTGCGGAAGGCTTGGGTCCGTGAGTTCCTTGCGGAGACTTGTCATGCGCCGATTACCGCTTTGGATTTCGCAAGTCTATATCCTTCCTTGATGATGGCCTACAACATATCGCCTGATAAGATCATTCATCCGGACGACGACCTCGCAAAATATGAGGGCCGCAAGATCCACCATGTTGAATTCATGATTAACGGAAACGAGACATTCAAGGGCAACATACTTGCTCACGAGAATAAGCTTGACCCCGAGGATGACATGTTTGGGCTGTTTCCGGATATCCTGTATAGGCTGAAGACCAAAAGAAAGCAACTCCAAACTGGAGTCCTCAAGCCGATTGTCAAGCAGCTGGAGCAAATCCGCCTACAGTACGCGCCGACGCCGCACGATCAAAAGCGGATCACCGAGCTCAGCAAGCTTGAGGTACGCAGCCCGGAAGAAGAAAACGAGCTCGCAGAGCTCAAGCTGAAGTACCCGGGGCCGCCGCCTGAAGTACAGGCAAAGATAGACCGGCTTGACTTTGAAAGGATGAGCGTTGACTCTATTCAAAATGCTCAAAAGGTTTTCATGAATACATTCTATGGTGAGTCCGGCCGCGCATTTTCTCCGCTATTCTTACTACAAGTGTCCGGCGGGATCACTCATTACGGCCGGCAAAACTTGCGGAATGCTATTGAATACCTGCGCCGGGAGGAGCGCTGCGTGATCTATTACGGAGACACTGATTCATGCTACTTTACGCTGGATCCGGCGCTATTTGAGGAAGACTGCCGGCTCTACTACTCCGGAAGGTCGTCAAAAGAGGAATTCATGCGAGAGTGCGTCCGCAAAACGCAAGAAGGTGTTGTGGAGATCCGCGACCGCGTAAACGATTACCTTTTGGCGGATAATGGGACCCGCTTCCTCACCATGGACTACGAGGAGGTGCTCTACCCGGCCTTCTTCATATCCAAGAAAATGTACATGGGGACGCCGCATATTGAGAAGATCAACTTCCTGGCTAAGCCGTTTATCAAAGGGCTGTCGTCAAAGAAGCGCGGCACCTCAGGCCTCCATACGTTGAAGACCAATGATCTTGTGAGCCGCATTTTGGATATTAACAATACTTATACGGTATACGAGAACGTATGTATGATTATCCGGGAGATCTACAATACTGAATGGGACTTTGAGCGCGACCTGGGACTCTTCGTCCTGATCAAAGAGTATTCACCCGGAAAAAGCAATATTAGCATGAACAACTTTGTGAGCCGTATGCGCGACAAAGGTATGACTATTTACCCGGCTGACAAACTTGAGATCATTTATGTGAAGTACGACCCCTTAACCATAAAAGGCACAAACTCCAAGGTGAGCACCTCAGAATACATGGAACACATATCATTCGTGAAGGAGCACAGAATGCCAATCAACCTGGAGTCATATTTTGCCAGCGGACTTGATGGACAATTCGCGGCCTTTATTGCTATGGAGTCGGAGTTTGAAGTGCCTATGTGCTCAGAGGAAGAGCTGAACGCTATGTCCGCATTTGATAGGAATGAGTATGAAAAGGATATAGGGAGCAAGCGGCGGAAGAAGGCCAAAAAGCACCTGGAGTTGTATCGCAAATCACTTGAAGGAATTGACGTAGAGCAAATCAAGCAAGCAAAAAAGGTATGCTACAAGGAATTCAGCACCCGGATCAAAGAAGAGTATAGTCCGTCAATTGCTCGGATCATGCTGGACCTCCTTGACGACAAGTACGATTGCTTTAAAGAAATCATTGCGGAATTTGATGCGGAGAGTGTACCTGCTGACTACGGTCGGCTATTCATTCTAAAGGTGCTCAAACAATGTAAGTCGGATAGCCGCGTATACAAGTACGTGAGAAGAGCGTACTATGATCCGGCGTACTACGAGAGCGATATTGACGTACGGATTAACATGGTCCATTTGCGGCTCAAACATTGGAGAGCTGAGCTGATTGAGTGGAGAGACGCAGCAATCAGCGCACTTCGGGAGACGGCTCAACCGGAGCTACTTGACCCGAATTTATACCGCTGTATGTTTGACGATTTTGTTGAGCTCGGCGGCCTGGTGTATTCCAAAAAAAAAATACATGCTATTCGCGCGGCCTACAAGGCTCGTGAAGACTGACGTGCTTTGTGCTTGTGCTGCGTAGCAGCACTGCGCACCGGCTACGCCGGGAGCTCCGCGCTCGGTTTGAATATTTTTTTTGATTATTGGACTTTGAAATCTTAGAATCCTTACGATGAATTGAGCGAGCTGAAGTAGCGAGCTGATGTGAGCGTGCTGATATAGCGGGCTGAGTTGAGCGTGCAAAGAAGAGCGAGCTGAAGTAGCGAGCTGATATAGCGGGCTGAGTTGAGCGTGCAAAGAAGAGCGAGCTGAAGTAGCGAGCTGATGTGAGCGTGCAAAGAAGAGCGAGCTAAAGTAGCGAGCTGAAGTAGCGAGCTAAAGTAGCGGGCTGAAGTGAGCGCGCAAAGAAGAGCGAGCTAAAGTAGCGGGTTGAGTTTGCGGGCCAAAGTGAGCGCGCAAAGAAGAGTAGGTTGAGTTTGCGAGCCAAAGTGAGCGCGCAAAGAAGAGTAGGTTGAGTTTGCGGGCCAAAGTGAGCGCGCAAAGAAGAGTAGGTTGAGTTTGTGGGTTGAGTTTACGGGTTAAATTCGTAGTAAAATTAGATCGCCGGAGGCTACTGCCTCGGCTGACAGGCGCGGAATAGTATGATTAAGCGCGGAATCAGGCTCGGGTCGCCAAAGGCACGCGTACAATTTTATCGGACAAAAAAAAGAGGCTGAGTTTGAATCTTGCTCAAGCCAAACAACATAGAGCAATTGCGGAGCCCCCGGCGTAGCCGGTGCGCCGTCCTGCGTAGCAGGACAAGCACTAAACGAATCGTGGAGCGCTTACCTTAGGTAGCTGCGACAAATCCTCGGAAGGTACCTGACGGGCGCCTTCACCAATATGGACGTTGTAGTTTGCTCGGCGCATTCCAAGTACTGGATTGATATCGTTGACGTCGTCGCGCACAAGGTCCTTAGATGCTCCAAGAAGCAACGAATCGGAAAACGTTTCTTCTACGAATTTGTTGTGCGACTGAAATTGCTCAGGTTGTAGTCCGGCTTCGTGGAGGACGTCCTGGTAGTCATACTCACTTAATTCCGGCTGATCGCGGACCACTGGTCGTGGAGGAGCGCGCTTAACGTACTTACGACACGCTGGTTTTCGTACTCTCATTTTCTTGTAGATCAACACCGCGAAGATCATTATAACTAAGACTAAGACTATATTCTCCATATATACCACCATAAAAAAATAAATATTGTGCTCAATTATTCCTCAATATGACTGCTATCTATGATTTCATTCTGTTTGTCCTCAAGATATCTAATTTTATCCTTAGTAGGAAGACTATTCCACGACTTATCTCCGGCCGGATCGCTGCGGACTGACGAGTTGTTGTCAAAGTCCTCGTACGCGGAGCAATCAAAATAAAAGGAATACAAGGCGTACGCGGCAACAAGTATCAGGACTATGTAGAGCAATGTGTTTGAATTCATATATCTATTATTTTTTTAAATTAAAATGACTAAGCGTGAGGGTTGTACTTGGTAGCCTCAAACGCCTCAGCTCCGGGGGCGTATCCCAAAAGAGCTTCGGGGCATGCGGTGGTGTCTCCAACCCAAGTTCCGGAAGCGCATTGTCCGGCTCCAAGGTTCTTAGCAACGAGGATATCGTTAGTCAGCTGGTGGATTCCCTTCTCGCCAAGTCCGGCGTAGGCGGCATTTCCGGCCTGGTTCAGTCTCCCAAAGATAGGAGCTTGGACTCCGGCAACTGCGGCGGAAGTCATGGATCCGGGGTCCATTCCATAAAGGTACTTGTTCAGGTATTGCTCGTCAGCCATAGGGTAGTAGACGGGTCCCTCGCTGGAAAACCCAGCTCTTTCAGTACGGCTGCTTCCCAAGGAGGTAGGCATATCGGTAGCAAAATCTTTAGCGGATCCGGCATATCCCTCAGAGCCTCCCATAACGAGCACAAGCAAGATCAGTACGAGCACTGTGATTTTAAGAATCGCATAGCATTCTTCACTGGACATCATATACATGACCTTAGAAAATTCACAAAAAAAATAATTACAAGAAGGAGCATAATCACTGACTGAGGAGGGCAGCTTCAGGAAGGCCGGAAGCAACAGAATAGTTAGTTCCGCGGCCCATAGCCGAGGAATCCAGCAAGGATTGGTATCGCACGGCTGATCCATAAGGATCTCCTTTGAAGCTTTCGCGTCTCTTACAAACGTAGTAGAGCACGGCAAGTAAAGCTAATACTTCAACAATGTGTTCACAATCTCTCAACATATATACTTACAAAAAATAAATATTTGAAATCGGCTGGTCTTGGCTTGTCTTGCTACGCAAGACTGCGCCGGCCGCAAGCGGCGGAAGGAGTCCACATTCTTGCTGGCTATTCTCGGCTTGTCCTGCGCCGGCCGCAAGCGGCGGAAGGAGCCCGCGGCTCTTGCTCGCTATTTTTTGCGCGCTCGTTTGAGTCCGCGGCTCTCGCCGGCTATTCTTTGCGCGCTCGTTTGAATCCGCGGCTCTTGCTCGCTATTTTTTGCGCGCTCGTTTGAGTCCGCATTTCTTTGCGCGGTGTGTTGTTTTTTATGAAATATAAGTATATATGGCGTCATTCTATAGATTTTATACCGGCATGACCGGAGCAGTAGCGTTGGTGATATCGCTATTAGTGCTTGGAATCGGCGCGCTTCTTTTATATGGCTTTGCGGTATGGCAGTGGAGTGATCCAAGCCTTTACGCCGGAATCGCAATGTGTTTGTCGTCGCTTGGCTTCGTAATACGGTACATGTTTGTCCTCTTTGCTGACTCCATTTGAAAAAAAATAAATTGCGGGCGGATCCACTACTCAAAATCGCGGAAATCAATAGCTTTTGCCCTGAGCGGAATACAGTCCTTGGATAGGGCGCGGTATTCAACCTTGAGGAGGCGGCCGTGGTATTTCTTGCGGAAATTCTTGAGGCAGTCCTGGTAGAGTGTGCGGCGCTCAACATTAGTAATTCCTTTTGGCTGTACGTGGAATTCTTTACCGCTGCTGGTTTGACAAATCCATACTACTGCGCCGGCGTCTTTACCTTTACCGTCGGTGAATCCAACAACCTCAAACTCGGCGTCCGGAAGCGGCTTCCGCTTGAGCAACCCCTTTGAGCGGCTACTTTGCTTATGTAAAGAGTACTTGTATGGTGCGGCCGGATCCCGGAGCATAATCCCCTCATAGTTGCGGGTGAGCGCGGCCTTGTAGAATGCGTCCTCTTCCGCTTCGGACTTGAGGATTTTCGTCTCAACGAGCTGTAGGAGCGGGCCTTCAATAGCCTTACACTCTTCCAGCCGCTTCCAGCGCTCCTCAAACGGCTCCTCTTTTAGCGTGTCAAAGCTGTCAAATATATGGTATTCAATAGGGCCGTCGTATGATTCGGAGCGCATTCCGGATACGTCCTGTAAGTGAATTCCGTGAATATAGAACTCACCATCAAGATACAGTGATTTGCGGCCGGCGCGCCGCAGCTCCATAAGGGCGGGCTTCAGGGCCGCGCGCACTCGGTCAACCGCGGGTGAATCGGGCCATAGTTTGAGGCCACGCGTATACAAGACGACTTCATCATGTTTATTGATAAAGGCCGCGCACCGGTGTCCGTCAAGCTTGAGCTGACCAAATACAGGATACTGTGACGGATCCTTTTTCTCAACCGCCAGCATCAGGAACACCATGGGGTTTGCGGCTTCTTGCGGAATCTCTAACTTGACGTTGTCATTCTTTTTTTTGCGGTATAAGGACAAGCACGTCTCCATAGCCTGAATAAGCGGATTGCGCTCATTCTTCTTACCAAGGTTTTTGAATTCAGTATACTTGGGGGCGGCCCGCACAATCTTGCCGTCCAGCTCGCCGTACTCGGACCAGTACTGAACCGCGCAGTCCGGCAGCTGTTTGGAGGAAAGGTACTCCGGATAGAACTTGAGGACAGCGTCGTTGAGTACATTCCAATTGGCCTCAGTCTCAACGCGCTCCGTTTTAACAAGCCTGACGAAGAGCCGGAATACGCGGGTCTTGCCGCGTGAGTCTTTATACTTCAGCTCTTGGAAGCAAAATGTGTTGTCAACAATTTCTCCAGGGTAGCTCATCATATTAGTATATAGTTGTTTAAATTCACTTTTCACAGGTATATACATGTCTTGTCCGTCTTTTGACGATTCGCGGCGGAGCTCAACGTGGAGGACTACGCCTTGGAATTGCCCCGGAACGCGGAACTACGAACGCTGTCGCACTGACGAAAGGCAAGTAAGGCAGGAAACATCAAGGGGTGGATTACTAAATGGGTGTGGTCTTGTGGGTGATAGAACGCGCTACATTTGCGCGCCGGCCTACTCTACTGAAACAAATAAGCTATGGGGCTGCTGCTCCGGAGCTACTCCTTCGCAAGACTGTCCATGGGATTACTGTCAAAACTCCGCGGCATGTGGTAATTTTCTAAGCAATAACTGTACCGCTCCAATGATATTTGACTCGTCAAGCTCCGGCAACTCAGGCGCGTGTAAGACCTGGTGCTCGCTGAATCCGGCAAAATGCGACGCCCTCAAAAAAAATCACTGTAATAGCATAGAAAACATAGGCAGCGCGGCCTGTAAAGCTTTTGCGCGGCAAACCGCAAGCAAGCTTGACTCTACATTTGATCCAATTGTGGATGCTTATTGTACTTTGAATAAGGACGACCCGTTTTGTAGCTGTAGGATCCGTTCAACATTCGACGCTACTGACGAAAGCCTACTTAAGCTGTTGAATGCGCCGCAGTGTTATGATCCGGAGTGTATTAGCAACGGCTACGAAAACACTAAACAGGTGTCTTTTAGAAAGGACGGGAGCTGTCCAAAATCAATATGCTCCAACAAGATAAACGTGGCTGATGTGTCTTTTTCAAATGTGTCCAGTATTGTAGCTTCTTGTAGCAGCGGATCGTCTAATGATACTAAAAACGAAACTGCAATTCAGCATCCTCCAACCAGCGGTATTTCTAAAAATACTATAGTAATATGGCTTTTCTTTTTGATGGTGGTTTTATTAGCTTATATTGTAACGGGTGATAGTAAGCCGAAGGATTCTAAATTTGATAATATCAGAACGAATGAAGATCAAACTCTTTAAAAAGTGAAAATTGCGTGTAATTATACTGATGAAGCCTGAAATAGCATATCGTCCAATAGATCACTGGGTCAATGCGACAATCCTATGTAAGTCCGTAGGACGCGATTTCAACGAATGGTATGAGTTGCGGCCTCGTGATGAAAACCTGATTAACCGGCTTGATGAAGAGGTATGGGTCAATCCTGCTCTATTCGTTGACCTTTTGAATTGGATTGATACAAAATTCGCAAAGAACGTTGAGATGGGCTACCCGATAGATGTGAGAGAGAAATACTTAGTAAAAGACACCTTTATGGCTGCCGATAACTTTGAAGCCCGCAAAGAGCCTATACTTGGAATGATATCGCAATTATACAACCATATTTGCGATATCATTAAGAGCTTTGAGGGTAAGAAAAAGGACGTCATTATGAAATTTCAGCTAAAGAAATACAACTTCGTATGGACTTATGATGTCGTTGAATGCCCGCAATGCCTACTCAATCTTTATAAAATTGGAGTAGGTATTGAGCGCGGTGCCGAATGGTACGTTGCGGCGCATTTATTTAAGTCAACGAAGTTTGAAAAGCTGACTTTCTTCCGGGAGTCATATCCGGAAATGGAATCCTTGCCGGAAACGACAATTAACATTCTTGTTGAGTGTGTTGAGAATCACACTACTTCTATTTGTAGCACTTGTGTTCAAAAATAGTCAATTACAAGACATAGTATTTTTTTATCAGGCTAATATAATGGAATTTGCCGCATGGAAACAAAAATTAGAAGTAGCGGGTATTGCAGTGGTGTGCATTATTGGTCTTATGTCGCTGAGCTATATATTCCAGTATGCGGCTACCGAGTGGAGCCCCGGGCTTTTCAAGTGCGCGGCTACCGCAACATGCGCTATGATTGCTCAAATTCTTATCTTTTTGACGCTATACTTGATGGTGCCGGCGGTGTGGTTGGAGCGATTCGCATATATAGCTTCACCCGCGCGTCTTTTAAGTGAGCGTAAGTAGATATATGTACCGTGACGCGCTAATTGACCATATTCACCAACTGCGCCGCACAATTCCAGCCGGCCCTACAAGTCGCTTTATTGCGGCCGCCTACTCGCGGCTCGTCAAGAAGGTCGCCGGACTGCCGCCGGGCCCGGTCAGCGCGGCCGCGATCAAAAGACTTGATATCACGGAACACATGAAGAATAAGCTATTAGGGCTGCTGAAGCTGAAGCCAATTCCAAAGGATCCGGTTGAGGAGCTGCGAGCGCAAATGGAAGACATTCCGGGGATTGGTCCAAAAAAAATAGAGGAGCTGATTGCGGCCGGCGTCCGCAAGTTGGACGACCTCAAGAAGCCAAAGTACCGCGACGGATTGAGCGAGTCTGCGCGGCTATTCGTGGAGCTGCGGCCGGAGCGGCGGATTCCGCATGCTGTGATTGCGCGGATTGAAGCCAAGTTGAATGACTCAAGTTGGGAAACATACTTTGTAGGCTCGTATAGGCGGCGGCGACCAACCAGCCGCGACATTGACGTTATGCTCATTTCGAACGATCCGGCGGACCTCGGCCGCTTCATTGAGTTTGTCCGGGGGCGGTTGCCGAGGCTGTACCAGTACTCGGCGGGCCCGGATAAGGCGTCATTTATAGTTGGATTCGGCCGCAAATACTATAAGTTTGACATTTTTCGGACGCCTGAGTTGCTCAAATGGGCTATGCTACTCTATAGTACCGGGTCTAAGGAATTTAATGTTTGGATGCGCGGCGTTGCCAAGCGACAAGGACTCTTGCTCAATCAAGAAGGACTTTTTCGGGGAAAGCAGCGGTTGCCGGTGTCGTCTGAGGCCGGCTACTTTGAGGCTCTTGGATTACCATATGTGGAGCCGGAGCGGCGCGAAAAGTAAAAAAATAATTCAGTTAGACGTCCTTCTTTTCAGCGTCAATAGCTCGTACGTCGTATATGAGCTGATTCTGAGTATAGTAGTTAACCAAACGAATATGGTTATTCTTGACCTTAATGAGTCCACCACCATCTCTCAACTTTTTTTTGATCCAATTGAACAAGTTGATTGGATTTGGGTGATCTTTGAGGTATACTACTACCTTCATATTTTCGTATTCTTCTCTCATTTCCACGATAGTCTGAATAGCGTATTCAAATTGACTGCGAATAACATAGTATTCGTACTCATGCTCCGGATCATTGAGCTTGATCAGGACGAAGGTACCATTCTTCATTGGGTTTTTCAAAGGAGGTACGCGGTCAATGGTTGCTAAGTTGAGCCGCCCTTTGATATCGGCTTTTTCACGAGTCAAGCATTTGTTAGCTTCATTCAATTTACGAACGGTGGCCTCCAAAATGATATTGCGATACCAAACGAATGCTTTTTGATATTCGGTATATGATATGATAAGCCGCTCCAACATGAGGTAGAACTTGCGAATCTGCTTACCCTTTTTGGTGTTGAGCATCATCATAACACTCTTGAAGCAATCGTGAGTTAGTACGATATGGGTAAGCGAACTCATACCATGAACATTGATAAACTCATTTGGATTCGGAAATCCATTTAGCGGATCTGCTCCATTTTTGAACTCACAATCTTGCGTACCTACAATGGTATACGGGTCTGCTCCATCTTTGGACTCACAATCTTGCGTACCTACGTAGGTACGCAAGATATCTGACCCCTTAGTCTTCTTATTATAGTATGTCTGATACTCAACATTACTCATCAACTTGTAGTCAACTCCTTTTTCAAAGTTGCGCTCCAAAAGATTTTTGAAATTCTGTCTCATCTTACGATCCTCACCGGTATAACCAAAGTAAACGAGCCTTTTGATATCAATATAGACATCGTGTCTACGCTTAACTCCATGGAAGAAGTTGTCAACAAGGTACTTACTTACCTTGAACCCGGATACATTGACGTATTCCTTAAGGGTGAACATCACATCGTGAGCCTGCTCAAAAGCACGGCGAACGTACGGATCATCAATCTCACTAATGAGCTTGACAAGCTTATCAACTGACATCTTTTCTAACTAAATTATTCACTTTTTGAATATGATATGAGCGTAAAAAGTGAATACAATTCATAGAAAATGATACACTCTGATACCTTTGCTGCAATGATCCTTCCATTTGCTGAAAAGCAACAATACTTTGTGCTTGCTTCAGTTTGTAAGGCTTGGCGCCGTACTCTCCAAAAACTTAAATATGGCCGGATTACAAAAGCTCTAAATATATCTACCAACGTAAGCATTCTGAAATGGGCTGTTGATAATGGGTGTCCTATGTCGGCGCGGCTCTTTTCGGCCGCCGCGAAAAACGGCAATCTAAAAGTACTCAAATGGTTGCGGGCAAATGGGTGCTCCTGGAATAAGTGGACGTGCGCCGGCGCCGCATTGCGTGGACACGTCCACGCACTCAAGTGGTTGCGCGATAATGGGTGTCCATGGGACGAGCACACGTGTTTGTACGCCGCTTGGAAGGGGTGGCTTGACGCCCTAAAATGGGCGCGCGCGAATGGGTGTCCGTGGCATCCTGAATTGTGTAATTTGGCTGCTGAGCACGGACGTCTTGAAATACTAAAATGGGCCCGTGCGAATGGCTGTCCTTGGGACGATATGGTATGTGAGGCCGCGGTGTCTAATGGTCATTTTGATATCATTGTGTGGGCTCATGAAAACGGGGCATACTGGAACCACGAGGTCAGCTCCGGAATTGTAGTTTTTGGTAAGCTGAGTCAATTCGTGTGGGCTATTGAAGAAGGGTGTCCATGGAATCCGCCGGATTGTCTTCGTATTGCTAAGCGAAAAGGATACGCTGATATAGCTGAATGGATTGAGGCGAATATGTAGTTTTTTTTTGATTGAGCCGCTTGATTGGAGCAAAAAAATAATGAGCTTGATTAGGCTCCGGTATTCCAAATGACCTTATGGGAAGCTTCTTTTTTCTCTTCCTCCTTCCAAATATAGAAACTGGTAACTGGACTCACCTGATAATCAGGATTATAGTAGATGCCAAATATGTTGAAATATACAGTAGTTGATAAGACATTGTAAATTTGACTGTCTTTTGCATAACGAGTCTTATCGGCTTCATTTCTATGATCGTATAATTTAAATGTCGGTAATGCATACATGTGGATCTCCGCAATCTGGATTGTCTTTATATAAAGCTGTCTACAAAGAGTCTTGTAAGGATGCTCGGATCTGGTTATTTCAAATCTCGGGACCTCGGCAAGCTTGTCAATGAAGATCGCATATGGTAACATTCTACTTCTAAAATTATGTTCTGATCCATTCATAATGTCTTGAAAAGAAGAGCATATATCAGTGTAAATTCTATCATCACCTGATGGGTAATAAAGATGATTGACATCAGCAAGCAAGCCTTTCAAGTCAGCATATTCAGATTGCCAAGGTATTGTTGATTCATCATTTTCCAGAGGTATTTCAACGCTAAGGAATGTGCGCATCAGTGCCGCAAATTGATCACGAATATCATCCGCAATCTCAAGATACATGCCTCTTTCACTGCTATACCATAACTTAATGACATGTGGCTTTATAGACAAAGGTCGGACTGCTTTCAACTCCGCAATCTCAGTCTGTAGATTTCTGATCACCACGCTGAGCTCGTTATACTTAATCAAAGCCTCCTTTTCCAGAGTCAAGCTCTCCTTATCCATAAAGAATGTGAAATACATTCCAAGAAATCCAACGTTGTACGTCAGCAAAATGCGGTCTTTCTCAACCTTGACGCTATTCGCAAACTTATCATGGAGCTCCGCAAACTGATCCAAGCTCATTGAGCTCAGCAAGCCTTCACACAACGGATTGGAAACGTACTCAATGTAGTCAAACGTAGTCTTAGCAATGAATCCATCCGTAGATCGGGTGATCTTAATAATGGATCCACCAAGGACGGGACTCTGGAACTCAAACTCTTTCAAGCCGCTCATGATTTATTATGATAAAAAATTCACTTTTTTCAATCACAAACAAAGCTACTCAAGACCTTTTGTCGCATCAAGAACTCGCATGCGCGGTATACCTCAGCAAGCGGGATTCGTAAATGCGGCAGGACAAGATCCATATTGAAGCAAGGGAAGTCCATCAGTATTTGGACCAAGAATAAGCACGTCGGCATGACCAACTCCGGCCGCACATACTCTTTGACCGCGGTACTGAGCCGCGCCATATGATCGGCAACGTCCTGACGGCGGTGTGTGAGCTCTTCTCTAAACGTAAAGAGCCTTTCCAATTCCTCAATGAATCGCATTGATTCGGCAGCGTCAACCGGCGGCAGCTTCGGCTCCGGCGTCTTCACCGGCTTCGGCTTCTTGGAACCCAGCTTCACTATTAGCTCTTCTACGGTCGGCCGTAGTAAGGGATCCTCGCGCACCATCGGCAGCAGCATCCGCAGCAGCTTTGACGGATACTTGCGGAGGACTCTATCAAAGCCGCAGATTTGGAGCCGGCCGTCCACGAACTCCTTTGGAAACTCGTCAATAATGAACTCCAATATGGTGATTCCAAGACAATAAATGTCAGTAGCGTAATCTACTCGGGCGCCCTCCGGCGGAATGTATTCACGGGTTGTCGCAATAAAGTTAGGCTCGCTGTCCTCAAAGCACGCGGAGCTGAAATCACCCAGGTACAAGGAGCCGTCACGGACAAATATGTTGCTTGGTTTGATATCCATATGTACGATTCGCGCCCTTTTGAGGTAGAGCATTGCGCTGAGGAGCGGCCGGAACAGGTCGTCCAACATCGCAATCTTCTCTTTCGGGTGGAATTGCTTACTGTATTCCTCAAGATCGCAATCAAACAGGTCCATGCTGATCTCAACCTCGCGAGCGGTCCACTCATAGCCGCGGCACTTGACGATCTGCGGGTGATCCAATCGCTTCAGCAATACGAGCTCTTTCAATGAAATTCCATCGTATGTATTCTCAATTACCTTCACTGCGTGATTCTCAAATATCCTGACCTCTCCATGACCGCCGCGGACAACCTCGTAATCCATATACTTTTCTAAATGTAAAACTATAGTATATGAATACTTGTACACTCGTGTTAAAAGAAGACAGCAAAAACACAATCAATAATCGCATACTCTCCTACATCCGGGAAAATCAAGAGTCATTGGTATATGATCACAGCATCCTTTTCAAGTTTGAATGCGTAAGCGGCAAAAAAAAATACAAAGATATCACTCGCTGTCCTACTCTTATAGTCGGCAAAAAGCGGTACGAGGGTAATCAAATCCTCCAATACCTCAAGGATCCAAATCCTCAAGCGCGGCCGCCTCCGCGTAAGGCTTCAAAGGCTGACCCTTTTGGTAATGTTGACAGCTATTTTGACTCCGTTATATTGGACGAAGAGGACGGCGAAAAAAAGATTGACCTCGGATCTCAACTGAATCAGGCTATTCAGGGCCGCGCTCAAATGGACGCTCCGGCAGGCCGGCAAAGCAGGATACCCGGCAAATACGATTCTTTGGCTACAAAGCTCAATAAGGGCGGCGGCCCTCCACAAGAACACATTCCTGACGACGACTACAGGAACGACTTTGAAGACCTCGGAATGGTTGAAGAACCTGACGAATTCCACAGTTATGCTATGAGTGTCGCCGGCGGCATGTAATTCATTTAAGATCCGCCCACGAGCGTACCTGTAGAAGCCGGCATTCCGGAGTCCGCTCAATAAACGCGGTCAGCTCAGGCGCTATTTGGCGGCACATATTCTCAATCGCAATCCACAGGGCGTCATTATTGGCCGGCGCCTCTTGCTGACCGCCCTCAAAATATCTCCAAATCTCAAGCGCGGTCAGCATAACGCATGAGTAAGGGCTGTATTTCTCATAAAGCGGCAAGAACAAGGGAAGCTCATCGCAACGATTCTGGAAGAACTCAATGATATCAACTACATAGGTCAGCTTTGACGACTGCGAGCTGAGGTCAATCTTTTTAAGCTTTTGTTGGAGTTTGAGCGCTGTAGCCGGCTCAACCTGCTGAACAAAATTGGTAAACTCTTTGTAGAACGCGGCGTATTTGGATTCGCAATCCTTGAGTATGTCGGTCTGAATCCGGGTACTGAACATGTCCACTTTGTTGTTTGACAACAGCTCGGACATATGCGCATAGTAATCAAGTGTTTTTCCATCCAACTTTTTTTTGAAGGTACCATAAGGCTCGTATAGCAGGATCGCCCCGTTGCCGTCAACAAATAGTGCTCCTTGGTGATTTGTAGTAGTACCAAAAATGAATGATATTGGAATGAACGCCTCCTGTTTGACGACTAACTCGTGTAAGATCCGCGCGCCGTCCGCGGCGCTCTCAATTTGGCGGCCGTTAATGGCGGCGACCTCCAGCCGGCCGTTTTTGCGCGCGAGGCTGAATTCAATGTCCGCAACTACAGGAACGCCTATATGTTGCGCAAGCTTAGTAAATATATAATCGGCGGCCGTATGTGAAAACGAGGCTAAGAGTGCTATTTTGGCGCCGGTCCGCATAATCTATATCTCGTAATATGAATATTTTTTGGCGAGTGGCTTCCGCAGTTGCCGCATTTGGTTGGCCGCCGCTTCAAAATCGGATTCCTCGGCGGTCTTATTCTTCATTTTCTCAATGAACGGGAACATGATCTGTTTAAAAGGAGCGAGTACGCTGAGGATCTCCGCATGGTGCTCACCTGTTGAGTCCAGCGTTATAGCTTCTTCTAAGAATCCTTCTATGCTGAGGGAGTGTTTGGATATACAGTCAAGGCAGTGTTTGTTAACGTGGAAAAGGTGATCCTCCAGTAATATCAGTTGTTTGGCGACCTCTCGGAGGTTAAAGCGCGGGTCTACCAGGGATAATGAGTCTACCCAACTCTTTTCGTGTTTAGCTTCTCCATGATCTCGGAATTTGGCGGCTCCTCCGCTGATTTTACGCCGCGGCTCGTCAAATAGCAAGAATCCTACAAGTCCGGCAATCAAAAACAGGCTGTTTCCAGTAGTGAACCATAGCGCAGCGCCTATTAAAAGAACCAGTATATACCACATATATAAAAGTGAATTAATAAATCAAATAAAAGTATATGAAGGTAGAAAAGTTGGATATAGAGGAGCTGAATTTCAGCAAGCGTATTTCCAGCTCTAAGTACAAGGAAGTAGTTGATCTCGCAAAAAAATATAAGATCAACCTGTCCAGCTTACCTTCTTTACCTCAGTATACCGTCAAATTGATCCTCAACGACGTACCTGTTGCTTTTCCAAATGCTATCCGCAGGTGTCTCATTGACTACATTCCAGTGAGCATCCTACATTTTGACATGTATAATGACTTTGATTGTACTGACCCATATCTCACATGTGACTACTTCAACCTCGTTCTCGGGAGCATCCATATTGATCAGGATCAAAAGTGGCAGGGCTCAATTGACATATCCAACCCCAGTCCAAACGATCTACTTGAAATCATGACCCATGACATCAAGTTTAAGAGCGGCAAGATCCATTCCAATTACCCCATCGGAGTGCTGCGGCCTAAGACGAGCCTCCGCATCAAAAACATCTTTGCGCGCGAAATCCGCGGCTGCGACAATGGCCGCGCAAAGATATGTAATGGTGTAGTGATCTACAATACTCCGGATCAGGTACCATATGACCAATTTACTGATAAAGGCGATCGTAGTACTACTTATGATCCTCGTCGGTTTGTTGTCGGATATCGTACTCGGTTTACCAAGGACGACAAGCTTATGCCGTTTGCGAAGGCGCTGAAAACCATTGAGGAATCTTGCGACTCGGTCCAAAATGCTATCAAGAATCAGGATCATCAAAAGCTAATCATTACGTCTTCATTTGACACATTCACGTACTCCTTTTTCGGCGAGTACCTCACCATTGTTGACTTGCTACGGGACTACATTTTGGAAGTTATTCCAAAAGAATGCCGCGTCTCGTCTACCAATAAATCATTTGACGAAGACGTAGGTATCTTGCTGATTCAGCATCCGGATCACCGCGACCTCGTCATTCACGCATGCGAGGCAGTCATCAAGGACGTCAATCTTGTCCGCAAAGCTTTGAAGCTTAAAGAGTAGAAACGCTCAATCCATTTTTTTTGCTCACTCCGCGGCCTCACCCAAATCAACAAAAGGATCCTTTTTAGAGCCATACTAATAATAGCAAGCCATGCCGCTTGCGACCGGCAAGCCGAAAAGTGAATATATATAAACAATAACTTTAGTAATGCGGAAGACTCGTACGAAGAACCCAACTAAGACCAAGAAGAGCTGCTACCGGCGTCCGCAAGATCTATTTACTAAAATAGACAACATTGAAGTGCTTGACGGATATACCTTAGAAGAGTATAATATCCATGAGGCTACCGGGAATTTCTATAAGTCAGTATTTCCACGAGTGCTGTTTGGTGAGCTGGATTTGAGTACCATTGCGGTTGTCGGCAAACTTACTAATGTAGCTCTTGTAGAGGAAAGGATCATAAACTACATTAAGTTTGTCCCGGGAGTCGTCCGTGTAGTTGCGTGTGGAAAGGCGATTGCTAATCCTGACGTACCACAACCAGCGAACCAAAAGATTCCATCAGAAAAACCATTTAGAAGCTGTATCACGGTTGAGGTAATGAGTCCTGTTAATCCGGATAAGATATACAAAATAAAGGTATTCAGGAATGGAACCGTACAAGTCCCAGGCATCATCAATACTGATAAGTCAGACGTAATTGCGCCGCTTAAAATAGCGTACTCATTCCTCCGGAAGACCTTAGACCGCGACGACATTGAAATTGAATACATCATGGCAACTATGGAGAACTTTAGCTGCATCATCCAGAATCCGGACCTCGGCATCATTATCGGCGCTCTTAAGAATTGTATGACCAGGGAGTATCGGCTACAGCAAATAGCAATTACTGATATGGTTGAGATTTATGATAGAGTCCGGACAAAGGTAGACGCAAGGAACGCATTCGTATTCTTGAAGTTTTATGACCGCACACCTATGCCTATCAAGTTGCCCAAGCGGAACGAGCAGAAGACATCCGGATTGCTCATTCAGATCAACAGATATGACAGTACGGACAAGAAGGACCTGACCATCCGGACCCTGACCTCCGGTAAGATCACTTTCAATGGCGGCAACTCACGCATTGAGGTGCTGAGCAGCTACTACTGGCTGAACTTCGTACTTTCAAAGTATTATGAGATCCTGGTATATGATCCTACCCGTCAGGAACCAAAACTACCGGCTTCGTATGCTAAGGTGCGATACGCATAAGTACTCACTTCATTCTTTTTTTTTGAGTGTGTTTTCCGGACAAAAAAATAATAGGTATTCATACCCGCAACTTACGTTTGACAATGCGGAGGCCCGGGAATGCTTTTGCTACTTCCTCCATGATAATGAACCATTCATTTCGTTTGAATTTTCGGGTAGGTATGTTGGACGCTTTGATCAGCATTTTATCGCAAAACTCAGGCCATACTACAGTGAATTCGCTGTCATATGATAGGCCGGATGAGTCGTATATAGTGGAAACGCAGCTCTTCAGGAATTCAATCCGCTCTTCTACGGTAGCATTTGCCGCATTGAATTCAGCAACGGTGCCTCCGTCAGGACCAGTTATTTTATACTTTTGGTCAAAGAATTCAGGGCTGATTCCTGTAGTCCAGTCAATAGATTTAGGATCTACGCTTCGGAGCTTGTAGACGGTGTCTATTAGGATATTAGCCTCAGCTACGTCTTCGTTGCTCCTTTCAACAAAATGCTCAATTATTAGACGGAGCATATCAAAAGGACACATGATAAACTCATTTTGTGAGTCGGGCCGTAGCGGATCCAGCATTTTGAGGATATGCTTTTCGGACTCCGCGCAATCGCTGACTTTGAATTCAGCAAGTATTTCAATCTTGTCGCCGGTCGGATGAGTGGTATTGTGTGAGGTCTTTCTCACTTTAAGGTTGGCGGATCTACCAACTTTGAATAACCCTTGACTCGCATAGTGCGGCGTACTCGCAATATAGATTGACTCACCCTTTTCTTTGAATTTCTTGTAGCGGAGGAGCTCGGCGTTGATGGTGTTTAGGTTGTTGCTGAGCCTTTTGGCTTCGTTGAGCTCGGCAGCTTGTTCTTCAATAAGTCGCTCCTTTTCTTTAAGTTCTTCCATGAGTTTTTGTACTTGATCCGCTGTGATATCCGGGCTCACATAAAATCCATTCTTTCTAACTGAAGGAATGAGCTCTTCAACTACCCAGGATTTAAACTTCTTGGCCGTCTCTAACTTGCTACCAAGAATAAGTGAGTATAGTCCAGCTTCACTAATATATATAGTTCTAAGCTGAATTTGATTAAACTCAGGACCCCTCCAGGGTGGGGGGGTTTCTAATATTAGTTGTTCTAAGCTTTTTCGGTATTTCTCTTCAACCCTATCACGAATAGCTTTATCGGTTTTGGTATACTCTAAAATCGTAGCAGCGTCCTTTCCTCTAAACCATACTTTTTCGTTAATAACAATGATCTCAATAGAATGATTATTGAATTTTTCCGCACGATTTACTACGTGGAAAACGTGATTTGCCGCAGCTGAGTCTTTCATTTCAGCACTCATATATACTATTGTACTTTTAACATACAAAACTCACTCGTTTATACTCAAATAAACGCTATTTCAGGTACACAAAAAAAAATAATAGGTATTCATACCCGCTCTAATCACCAATCGCGTCCAATATAGCGCGCTCGTCTTCAACGGCTTCGCGGTATAGCTTCATATAAGGAGTGAGGTCGCGGCGGGCAACGCACTCAAAGATAAGCCGCATTGCGTCGTCAGTCCGCAATGTCCACCGCAGCGGGAAATTAGGATTGCTGAGGATCGTCGCAACGTCTTGATCAAACTCGGAATCCGGGGAGACGGTTGTAATGACAATGTTGGCGGACTCCATTTATTGTATATATTTATTCACTTTTTATGGAGTTGTATGCTTTATAAAACGAAAATATTATAATGAAAGTACAAGTCAAAATCAGCTTCCGGGTGTCAGGATATGAGAATATGCACTCCGGTTATTGTAGCGGCGAGGAGTGTACTTTTACGGAGATCAATTCCGTTGAACAAGTATCTATTTTGATGGAAGCCGCCGCATTCTACGATTTCATTTCTAAATGCGATGGATTGCCGCTTATTGAAGATCACATAGCGCGCGAGCTTCTTAAGGAAGAGCTAAAAGAGTACAATATAGATTGCGGCGAAGATGGCTCTATGTATTGTCGTAATGATCCAAGAGCTGAAGCCCGCGGTATTGATCCGCATGACGCAAAAATTGAATTCAGCGAATTCACGCTCGTCAAATTTAAGTCTATAAAGATTTAATATACGTAATGGCGGCCGTATTCATTCACCACCGCGACCTACGACAAACGGACAACATTGGATTGTTGGCGGCATGCGAGGCGCATGAGTCAGTATACCCCGTATTCATATATACGCAAGAGCAAATCCGCAAGAATGACTACTTTAATCAGCGCTCAGTTGAGTTTATGAGTCAGGCGCTTGCGGATCTAAAGATCAGTATCTTTGAAGCAAAGGAAGAGTACTCAGTAGCACTTAAACATATTTTGAAATCAGTCACTGTCGTAGCGGTATATGAAAACCGCGACTTTTCACCGTTTGCGCGACAACGAGCAAAGATTACAAAAAAGGTAGCCGCGGATCTTGGGCTTTCTTATTTTTTGTGTGAGGATCACACTCTTCTACCAATGGGCGCCTTCCTTAAAAAAGATGGATCCGCATACGTTAAGTTTACTCCTTTTTTGCGGAATGCGATTCTAAATAAGGTACCGGATCCGCAGCTACAGAACCTCAGCAAAAAACTCAAACTTATCCACGGAGCGAGCGCCGTACCGCCGGCGCGCTTCTTAAAAGGTGAAGCAAAATCACACCGCAAAAACGCTCTAAAGATTCTTACCAGCGTCAACCAAAAATTCCGCGACTATGTGAGTCAGCGCGACTATCCGGCGCGCTCAACGACACGGCTGTCCGCACACCTACACTTTGGTACTATTTCAATACGGGAAGCATACCATGCTATTCAGAATGCCGACCTCCGGAAGCAGCTCTATTGGAGGGAATTCTACATGTACATAACTGAATACGTAAACTGCGACTACTCTAAACAAGTAGCTACTCGTCCGCCGCGACAGATCCAATGGGTAGTTGATCGCGCCGCATTCAAAAAATGGTGCCGCGGCGAGACCGGCTTTCCTATTGTTGATGCCGCTATGAAGGAGCTTAATCAGACCGGCTATATGCACAACCGCTGCCGCATGATTGTAGCTACATTTTTGATATTCTACTTAGGAATCCATTGGAAGGAAGGCGAGCGCTACTTTGCGCAAAACCTAACGGATTACTCTTATTCCAACAACTTTGGAGGTTGGGTATGGGTAGCCGCATTGGAGACCTATTCAAACGATATATATAGGACAATGTCCATAGAGCAACAATCTAAGCGATTTGATCCTCAGGCCGAGTACATTAGAAAATGGATTCCTTCACTCGCCGAAGCGCCTCTAAAAGATATTCACCGGGGCGGTTGGTCAGGCTACACCGCTCCAATGCTGGACGATCCTACGGCCGCGCGACGAGCCGGCATTGAGCGGCTGCTCAAAAAAAAGTGAAGCCGGAGAGTAAAAAAAGTGAATATTTGAGAGCTTTAAAAAACATGTACCCGATCTTCTTCTTTGACGAGAAGTGCGTCCTCATTCACTGCAACTACCCCCTTTTGGAAGGATCAAACGATGATACTAAAAAGTATATTGACTCAGTGACTGAAGGAAAAAGCGAGTTATCTTACATTCCGGAGACATTTTATGAGTTTATCAACAAGCTCCATCCCGTCTATATTAACCGGATTGGTAGATGCGTTGAAAAAGATATCAGAATCAACACTGATGTACTTGCGACAGTTCTATTTGCTAACGAAGATCAATTTGAAAATTCATTGAAATTAAGCGATGAATCAATCAAATTTGGGCATGAATCAGTTTACCTATTGATCAACCCCGACATCGACGAAGCCAATATTTGCAATAACCTTTGTGATTGCCTGAATTGGAAGCTGTCCTGTTGTGGTAAGTACCATGCTCACACTTCACCGGAAATGACGGATTCTTATAAGAAGGCAATCTTGAGTTCTATTGGAGTCACTGACACTCGCTCAATAATTCAGTTAGCTATTCAGTTAGCTGCTCCTCAGCCAGCCGTGCATACAACCGCGCATACAGCTCCAAGCAGCTTTCCAGCGCAGCCGATTCCAAGCAGCTTTCCAGCGCAGCCAGCTGTACACACTGCTCCAAGCAGCTTTCCAACGCAGCCGATTCCAAGCAGCTTTACAGCACAGCCAGCCGTACACACTGCTCCAAGCAGCTTTCCAGCACCAAGGATCGTCGCCGTTGCTAAAAATCATTTTCCTACGCCAATTGAAGACCCATATGGTGAAGATCGTGTTAACCGAGCAGAGCTCTTTAACCAATTTTCAGACAATTTGGTTAAAATATATAAAAAAAGTGGAAAATACTTTCCTTTGGAGATTGGTTATGATGATGTTGTAAGAATCAAAAAGGTTGAATGTAAGTATGGTAAACTTTGTAAGTTAATTAAGAATAAAGCATGCACATTCTTCCATTCAGAAGAACCAAGAAATCTTGGAAACTGCGCTTACCGTAATTATCTTACCTGCGGCCTTGGAGAAAATTGCGAACGTCTTGCCTCTAACGGATGCGACTATTTTCACAGAGGTTATGACGACAATATTGGTAACATTCGCTACGAAGCCATCAAAGGAAATATTTGATTACTCAAATAGATCCTTCATTTCATACTTTTTTTACTATAGCATGTCGTGATCTACTATAAAATTGATCACAATGAATGCGATCAGTATGACTATAATTTGAACAATCGTACCTTTGTCAGAAACGCGATCAAGCGCGACTGAACCAGGAATCTTTGCGAGAACGTGGTCAATAAATGTAGTACTGAGGACAACCAACAGAACCAATCCAAGTAATGTTGTTTTTTTGATCGGCATCCATTTCAGGGTGTCTTTACCAAGAGATAGCAGATCATGCCCCTCGTCGTCGTCCAAATAGTCTATGTCGTCGCGCATATATTATTATATTTTTTTGTCAAAATATGGATTATACTTAACTTCAGTGCCGCAATACGTCGTTGGAGCGTTTACGTAGTCTACCGGATTATAGATATTTTGGGCGGCGGCCTCCTGAAGGACGAACTTGAAGTGCTTCCAAAAATCAACGCTGTGATCAGGATCAGACTTAGTCATAGCTACGTGTGTCAACTCGTGTAGAAATACGTATTTCAATGTGTCAATATCGTGTAAGTCATAAGGCGGCACCTTTTTACGGAGACATAGAGCTATATAGTCGCCTTTATTCAGTGTGTAGCTTGTGTCCGATCCATATGGTGAGTTTTCCGCAAGAGTGTTGCCTCCGCGGTACCTGTTTGTCAAATTCCGGACCAGCTCGTAGCCGATCGGATTCAGCCCCGGCTTGCTGTATTTTTGACGTAGCTGTAGAATGAAATCTTTGGCGAAGATATCCAATTGCGCTATCAAATCAGAAGCGGTTTGCTTACTTGGACTATCTATAACCCGGTATGTTTTAGCGTTATGGCTTGATTTCACGAGTACGGTATTGTAGAAATATCTAAAGTAAATAAACAGCGCTATAAGCACTAAAAGCAACAGGAAGATCATATATAATAGCAAAAAGAAAAGTGTAGCTATATATGTACATTGACCCTATCAAGATTAACGTACTGGGGGCGGACAGCAAACCAAAGTACGCCGTTGTTATAGTAGGTAATGTACCGGAGGCGGTACGCCGCGAGCTACAATCCAAGAATCCGCGGCCGCAACCACTTGAGAAGTACTACGGGAAGTCATGGAGGAAGCTGCTATTCATGCCGGCGCGGGGCGGCAACGAAGAGGATTTCAGCTTTGAAGACCTACAGCTGCTCACCGAAGCAACGAAGACTGAAGAAGTACAATTGGTCAGCCGAACCGGAATATCGTACAGTTTTGTAGACATATTTTCACATGACACTATCTTGGAAATGAAGCGAAAAATTGAGCATATCACGGACATTCCGCTTTTTTGTCAGCACCTCAACTACTACTATAAGAACAACTATTTTGCGTGTATGTACACTTTTGAGTATAAAAGACACGTATTCCATCCAAACATCTATAGAGCTATTCGCTCAGGAGACAACCGCATTGACAACATTCCGGTGAACAAGACTTTTGTTAATGTAGCTCAGTACGCCAAGGTAAAAACCTATGACTTTGCGGTTGTCGTAGCCGAGCTCCGCGAAAAATATAACGTGCGCGAGTACAATTTGTTTGATTTACGCGATTTTATTGGTAGTCTACACTCCGGACAGAACGAGACGGAAATGCGGATCGTCTACTACGGATTCATACTACCATATTTTCCAATGCTCACCGAACCAGTATTCCGAGACTACATCAAGCTGAGCGCCGCTGATTTCAATACCCGCTATCCGGACCTCAAGAATTCACCGAGTTTCAAAAAAATGATTGAGGCAGAGACGGAGATCACTTATGGTAGTTTAGCATTCATTAATACTCCAAAGGACTTAGCGCGGGTCAAAAACAAGATCATTACCGGCATAGAGGCCTGTATACTTCAAGTATTCACTAAGTACAAGAAGAATAATGCGGTCCAAATTCGCAACCTTTTTGACTCATTTCCGCTGAGCTCGCAGATCGTAGCATGCGCGTGTGTTGTTGGGCACGAGGGCGGCCGCTACGTTATGAAAAAAGTCTACAAGAAGAACCAACACGTCAAGACGCACCAGGAAGTGAACCAAATAACGTACAAGATCCGATTCAATGAGCAGACGACTGAGTATTTCTATTTGACAATCAACCGCAACGGCAACTACTTTATTACGTCAAATTTCTTGGAAGAGCACGCGTATGATTTCCACGATATCGTGAACGTACTATCCAAGATTGTGAATCCAATAATTCAGCGGATCAACTCAATGAAGTCCACTGTTTTAGTAGGCAACAATACGATCAGTGAGCTACATTTCAAGTCCGTCAAATTTACCGAGGTTAAGTCATTTATCATTTGGAAGGAGCCTGTATCAGCGGACAACTATCGCATATTCATGGAGGTCATGTTTCAGTTTTCGCGCGCGCATATCATTACGGCAGTTGAATCTACCGCGGAATACAACAAATACTACTACAACAAAGGAGTATACCAAATTGACGTAGAGCGCATTGAGAAGAATATAGAAGTGTCAAACTACTACGCCTTTTTGTCAAACGCACAGGTCAAACATGTCGTTGATTCAATGTTTGGGCGCAACCGCGTCATGTACGTAGAAAACCGTAGCTTTGACATGCGGATTTCCATTGAGGGGCTGCGTGATAAGGAGTTTATCACATACACGAATTACATGCTATTTGCTCTTTGGATGTACACCAAAGAATCTAAGAGTACTGAGAGTCATGTCGCGGATAAAAGCGTCAAGTCCCTGAAGAGTCAGGATCCGATCCTCTATAATTTCAAAAAGCTATACAATACGGCTATACCCTATTCAAAAATGTGTCAAAAGCCTTTCCAACCGATAATCGTTGAAGCAAGCAAGCCCGGCGCCGTAAAGTACTGGAATTTTACTACAAAAAGCGCGGCCTACTACCATTGTCCGGATCCGAAGTATCCTAATTTGACATTCCTGGCAAAGCGGCACCCTAAAGATTACTGTATTCCATGCTGTAAAAAAAATGACATGTTGGAGTCGCAAACGAAGTCGCATATCTATCAGAAGTGTATAACGGATCACATATACACCGATGAGCGCCGTAGTGTTGAGACGCGGTATGTCATGAATTACGGCAAATTCATTGAGCCCGGCCGCATATGCCGGCTACCTGAGAAGTTTGTCAAGTCCCTCATTTATAACTCATATACTGTAGCGACTCCGCCGTCAGACGCGGAGGAGTACCTCGTATATGGAGTACCGCAAAATGCAGCCGGCGTCAAGAAAACCGGCCTGCTCAGTACTTTAGCATTTATCTTGGAAAAGGAGCTCCGCGACCTGATCCAAGAGCTGATCAACTTGATAACTCAAAAGAAGCGGCTCTTTCCGGTGCTGCTCAATGGAGAAATATATAAGTATTTTTCAACCTATAAGGATCTAACTACCGCGCTACATGACGCATTCATTGCGCGAGGCTTGGATTCCAGCGATATCCCGTGGCATGATGTGATCCGCGACTTGATGTTCTTTTTCATGGATATCAACCTTATAGAGTTTATAGACAGCAGCCCTTACAACTCAAATATTGCGGATATCATAGTGAGTTTGCCGTCCAACGTAACAAGTGGAGCTGATGTACTTTCCATGAAGCGACACGTTGTAGTTATCCGCAAAATGGGTACCGTATATCCAATTTTCCTGATTAACAAAGATTTGTTCTTTTCAAGCGGCATTATCAAAAGCAAGACGTTTGGGCCGCAAGATCAGATCATTGACACAATAAGTCATATGATGAATTACTACCGTTCAAAAGAGTCGCGCGGATCCGACACGCTGGAGCTGGATGACATATATAAGTACGCTGAGTCAGCCCGCGATGTGGAGATCAAGGGCTTGTTTGTCAATAAGTCCAATCTATGCTATATTGTTCACCTGACCGCAAAAAGTAAAGATCTATATTTGCCGATCAAGTATGTATATCATAACATACATGACAAGTACGAGATCCATTACGAGCCCTTTACGCGAGCCGGCAAAAATTTCCTGAAACCAATGAATGAATTCCTTTTGGAGTACAACATGTGGGTGATCAAAGAAAACAAACGAGAAGGGCGCGCCCTGACTTATAAAACAATAACGGTAGACCGATGGATGGTGTTTGTTCAATCCAAGGAAAAAAAGGTTATTGGGTTCCAATACAAAGATCTAAATTTCTACATGGAGCTCAAGCTGTCCGAGGCAATTAAGTTTAAAGAAGCTGACCAAGTCCTCATTTATTACGAGCCGGACCTGGTCAACCGCGTCGCGTTTGAGGAGGCGCCGCCGCAAGAGGACAACCGTACGCATAATATCTATAAGAATCTATATCACTACCATAGCTACGACCTCTTCATTCTTGAGTTCATGAATTACTTTACTACTTTTCAAAACAAGAAAATGCGCGCCTTCATTGCGGCCGAGCTCGTTAAAAAAGACGAGGATATCATAGACAACATATATGAAAAGCTATTCCACATGTACTCAGAAATATATTCAACGGAGCCGCTCATAAAAGTAAAGGAGAAGCTTTCGCGGATTACTATCAATAAGGACGTAGACGCCGCGTTGCTCAACCGATTCAAGCTGTTCCTGAATAACGACATTGGCAAGCTTGAGACGCAGATCGCGGACTACATGAAGGAAAACATGTCGCTGAAGGACGTCCAGGCCGCAATAGACGGATCAAGCTACGCGTTTGATTTCATTGATATCCATAATATAAAGAATATGAGCATTGCTGACGGCCGCAAGCAGCTCCAGGCAATCGCTAAGAAGCTGTTCATTGTACGCAAAGATATCAAATTCAAGGACTCACACTTTCCGAATGTTTTCGTATCGTGCTCCTCCAAGACAGACTTACAGTTTTGTGAGTCCAATAAGTTGGTAGTTGAAAAGGACAAGATGGACGACTACTTGGATATCTTTCTTCAGGATGTACTCAATCCGCTGAAGGAGCAATGGCTGTTCAACGTAATGTTTGCGGAAAATGTGTTTTCGTTCTTTGAGTTCACTTACCGAATGGACGAGTCTATCAGCATTGTTAAATTATGGTAGTGCTTGTCCTGATACGCAGGACGGCGCACCGGCTACGCCGTTTGGCTTGAGGCGCAAAGCGCCTCTACGCTGGGAGCTTCGCGTAGGCAAAGAAGCGGATTTAAAGAAGAAGCAAGATGGGGTCGCCGAAGGCTGGCGGACAAGAATAACATGCATGGAAGCGGAATTGAAGAGGAAGGCCGAAGGCTGACGCGCAAGAATAGCTCGCATGGAAGCGGAATTGAAGAGGAAGGCCGAAGGCTGACGCGCAAGAATAGCTCGCATGGAAGCGGATTTAAAGAGGAAGGCCGAAGGCTGACGCGCAAGAATAGTGCGCATGGAAGTGGATTTGAGGAGGAAGTCCGAAGGCTGACGCGCAAGAATAGTGCGCATGGAAGTGGATTTGAGGAGGAAGTCCGAAAGTTGGCAAGCAAATACAACAATCATAAAAAAAGGAAACCCTGATAAGCGCGGAGCTCCGCCCGTAGGGCAGCCGCAGTCCTGCGTAGCAGGACAAGGCACAAAAGTGAATTTTATACCGATTTAAATCATGATTGTGTATCCGGTAGTTGATATCAAAGTTGGTATCAGGAATGAGATTTCCGAAGTCTCTCTTGAAGAGTTTAGTAAGCTTGCTGATACAAAATTATCCAAGTTATCGCAGGTGGCTTTAGCATATTATGCTTTTTGTGCCTTGCTTATGGATAATTTTAACGGGATATACCGGTCCCGAGGGCTTCATCCGAATAAACGGTCAAAGCC
>JACCDR012092471.1_pt1 | contig 40960 bp, 56 predicted proteins | sample 7446431 | NCBI WGS metagenome assembly JACCDR01 (sample SAMN15323443, study PRJNA562643) | freshwater metagenome | isolation source: river surface water | place: USA:Blue River Watershed | collected 2017-08-17
CTTTCGGCGGCGCGATCGAAACCTCGGCGATCTCGACGGGACTGTGGCACGGGCCGCCGAAGACCACGCCGTAGCCGCCGTTTTCCACGTACACGTTCGAGGCGGCCTCGTAGTAGGCGGCACGCGTGAGCATGTTGACCGTTCCGATGGTGGTGTTCCAGTTCGGGAATTCCACGACGCCGGTTCCGTATGAGCCGGTCGAGTTGTTACCGGCGACGCCGAAACGGGCCGAGGTCTGCGTCTGGGTCCAGAGCGGCACCACCGTTGACTGGTTGTTGGAGATGCTGACCAGGCCTCCGCTGTACACGGCGCTGGAAAGGTTGTTGATCCGCAGGTAGCAGGCCGAGGCGGACGAGGCGAGGACGGCCCGACCCGACCAGTACATGGTGACGTGGCTGTAGGTGCTGGGGATCGCCAGATCGACCTGTGCCGTCGCCGCGGCCAGGGTCGTTCGGGAGATCTGCGTGACCGGGGAGGACGCCGCGGCTGCCGGGACGGAGGTTCCGTAGGTTGCTGGCATGACTCACCCGATCCACATGTAGGTCAGGTAGTCGGTGGCGTTGGTACCGAGAACGTTGACCAGCGCGAGGTTTCCGATGTCCATGCTGATCGTCTCGCCCGCATACAGTTCGATACTCGTCGTAGCGGTAGCCGTCGCATTGAGAGCGATGTAGAGAGCGCCGGTATTGTTGCGGCCCGCTTTGAGCGTGATCGATCGGCACCCGCTGTTGCTGAGAACCTGGTTGGAAGTGCTGGCGGTGAGCTTCCCGGTGCCGCCGGTACCGGAGCCGAACGGCGGCACCGCCCCGGCCTGGGACAACATGATGGTCCCGGTGACCGTTCCCACGGACGTGTTGTAGCCGAGTCGGAAGTACCGGCCGGGCAGCGGCCCGTGCCACAGTCCCGTCGAGATCGCCGAGGTTTCGATCGCGCCGCCGAAAGCGTCCGACCCGGTGCCGCCACCGCGTGCGCGGAACAGTTGGACAGTGGCGTAGTTGCTGTCGATGTTGGCGGTGACGAAGTCCAGCCGCGCCGATGCCGGGGCAGAGGTGACATGCACAGTCACCCACTTGTAGATGCCGAGGCTGTCAATGCCGACCGATGGGATCGCACCGGAACTGCTCGTGCTGAATTGCCGGATGATGGACCCGGCACCGGCGGCGGATGCGCTAGGCATGCTCAGCCTCCCAGATAGATGAAGGCCACGGAGTCGCCGCTTATCGCTGCGTCGACCCACACGAGGTTGCAGTTGCTGATTTCCAGGCTCAGCGTGTCGCCGGGCCACATCTCGATGCCGCTGGTTGCGGACACACCCGACCCACCGATGTAGACCGGTCCCTGGTTACCGACCGGCGCTTTGAACTGGATCGATGAGATGACGCTGCTGCTCATCTGCACCCGCGAGCCGGCGGTGGAGACCGTGACCCGGCCGCTGCCGATCGATGCCGCCGATGACGGTTTGGTCAGCAGGTAGCCGCTGGCGTCGACCAGAACACGCCGGAACAACGCGTTGGCGGCGTCGTAGCCGAGCAGGCCGGCACCGTTGACTCCCGCCCCGGACGTGGCGTTGGCGGAGTTGGCGGTCCGCTGACGGATCCACACGGTATTGGTGGCGTCCCAGACCATGCCGCTGGCGCCGATCATCGGCGTGGTCGGGTTGGCCAGGGCGTCGGACAGGGCTGCGGCGGCCGGTAGTTCGGTGTCGACCACGTTGGAGGCCAGCGCCACCGTCGGGTTGGACGCGAACGCGACACGCTGCACCGCCTGCTGGATCGGCGCGGCGGACAGTTCGATGATGCCGGTGGTCGAGCCGGCGACGGCCAGGACACGGACCCGGAAGTACCGCGCCGGCAGGGCACCCTGGTAGACCCGGGCCGTGGCGTCGGAGACCTGGGTGTAGATCGTGCCGGTGGCGGTGTCGGTCAGCGGGAAGGCGAACCAGGAACTGTTGTCGGGGCTGCATTCCCAGTTGTAGACCGACGGGGCGGTGTTGGACGTGATGGTCACCGACACCGAGGCCATGCCCACAGCGTCGATGGCCCCGACCGACCCGACGCTGGTCGCGGTGAAGGTGTGCCGGTTGGTCACCGGCGTGGCCGTCACGTTGCCCGACGGTGCCGATGACAGGGTCATGACCGCTGCCAGCGAACCGCCAGTGAACGCGGTGCACCGTACCCGCATGTACCGGGAGACCACGTTGACGACGAACACCCCGGACAGCGCCGTGTACCCGTTGGCGGCGGTCCCGTCGAGGTTGTAGCCACCCTGCCCGGTGGGCGGGTTACCCGTCCCTGAGTAGAGGGCGGCCGGCAGCGCGTACCAGGTGGTGCCGTCGTTGCTGCCCTCGAACCGGTACCGGTTGGTGGCGGCCGAGTTGGTGATCTGGATACTCGCCTGGGCGTACCCGGTCACGTCGGTGGAGGCGATGGTGTCCCCGGCGCTGGCGGTGGTCGAGCCGGTCACGGTCAGGGTGGGGCCGGAGAATTGCAGCGCGCCGCTGGGATTGGTGGTCACGCGCCGGTACACCGAGTTGGTGGCGTCGTAGCCGAGCAGGCCGGCAGCGGTCACACCTGAACCGGTGGTGCCGTTCGCGGTGTTGATCGCCGTGCCTGAGCTGCCGCCCGACCCGGACGGGAACTGGGCGTAGTTCTGCACCACGACTCGGGCTGCCGCACCGTCTGGGGTGGACAGCCAGTTGGCACCCTCGACCACGTTGACCTGAGCGGTGCCCGACACCGTCACGGCCGGGGTGTTGGTCACCGCGACGTTGGGGGTGCCGGAAACGGTGACCGCGGGCGTGTTGGTCACCGCGACATTCGGGGTGCCGGAGATCCCCACGGTGCCCGAGACGGGCACGGTCCCGGAGATCCCCACGGTTCCCGAGACGGGAACGGTGCCCTGCACTGCGACCGGCAGGGGATTGGACGAGGAGACAGCCGACCCGCTGATCGTCAGCCCGACGTTGCTCCCCGAGGCCAGGGCCACGGTTGCCCCGGCGGCCAGGGTGACCGATGCCCCGGCGGCGAGGGCGACGGAAGTGTTGGCGGCCAGGGCGACGGTTCCGTTGACGGCGACCGGCAGCGGCGTGTCCGCGGTGACTTTCACCGCGGTACCGGCCGCCAGGCCAACGGTGGTGTTGGCGGCGAGGGCGACCGCGCCGTCCACGGTCACGTCGAGGGTGTGACCGGAAAGGTTGTCGACGTGCACCGTCGTACCCGAGGCCAGGGCCACGGTGGTCCCGGCGGCCAGGGCGACGGTGGCGCCGTCTTCCATGTGCACGTCAAGCGCGGAGGCCAGGGCGACCTTCAGCTCACCGTTGTCCGAAACCCGGACGGGGATCGGGTCGCCGCTGCCGTTGAGTGCGTTGACGTAGACGATTGTCGGATCGGTCAGTTTGACAAGCTGCGCCTGACCGTCTGGGGTGCTGAGGATGTCTCCGGAGGCGGCTGTGCCCCCACCCCCGCCTCCGGAGACGATTCGCACGTCGATCGGCTCATCGAGCGTGACAGGTACCGGGTTGGTGGCGTCGTTGGTGATCTCGACTTCACTCGCGGTGCCGCCGCCGGCTCCGGAGACGATGTTGACATCGAGCGGGGCGGTGCCCTTCTCGACCTTGACGGTGGCGCCGGGGGCGATGCCGATCGGGCCGTCGATGGTGACATCGAGGGTGTCCCCGTTGACGTTCTTGACCTCTACCGCGCCGGACACACCGACGCTGGTGCCGGAAGTCAGCGACATCGGGTTGGTGACCCGCACGTCGACGGGGACGGTGTCGTTGATCGTCACTTCGCCGTTGATCGAGACACCGCCGGTCACTCCGACTGTGGTGCCGGAGGCCAGGTGCACCTCGGATCCGGGGGCTAGGGCGACCTCGGCGCCGTCGGCCAGGCCGATCTCGGCGCCGTCGGCGATGTCGACGGTGCCGCTGACGGTGCCGCCGCCCCCGCCGGACACGATGTTCACGCGCAGCGGGGTGGAGTCATCAATGGTGACATCGCCGGTGACTGCGACGTCGATGGGCGTGGAGTCATCGATCTCGACGGCGCCGGACAGGGCCACGGCAGCACCTGCGGCGAGGGTGACCTGGGTGCCGTCGGCCAGGCCGACCTTGGTTCCGGCCGTGAGGGACACGGTGGTCGGGGCGCCGGAGACGATGTGCACGTCCAGCGGGGTGGAGTCATCGATCTCCACCGGGCCGGACAGACCGACCGTGGTCCCGCCGGCGAGGGCAACAGACCCGTCGATGCCGACCTTGGTTCCGGCGGCCAGGGCGACGGTGGTGCCTGAGGCGAGGGCGACGGCGGTGCCGGGTTCCAGAGCGACAGTGGTGCCGTCGGCCAGCTCCACGGTGGTGCCGTCGACCAGGGCGACCTCGGCCCCGTCGGCGAGGTCGACCGTGCCGGAAGTGGCTGAGCTGGAAACGACGTTGACCTTCACCGCGGTCGTGTCGTCCACCTTCACCTTGGCGTCGGAGGCCAGGTGCACGGTGGGGGTGTTGGCGACGGTGACCTCGGCTCCGGAGAGCAGGTCGACCACACCGGTGATTTCGAGTGCCTCGCCGTCGGGCAGCGCGACCTCGACCGGGCCGGCGGTGGAGACGAGGTTGACGTCGACCGGTACGGCATCGTTGATGGTGACGGGACCGCCGAGACTGACGGTGCCGGATACCGGCAGGGTTTCCCCGGTCGGTAGGGCGATCTCGACGGGGTCCCCGCCACCGATCGTCACGTCCAGCGGTGCGTCGGCGATGACTTTGACCGTGGTGTTCGTGGCCAGGGCGACGGTAGGGGTGCCGGAGAACGCCACCGGCAGCGGGCTGTCGGCGGTCACCTTGATGCTGGTGTTCGCCGCCAGGGCGACCGTGGCGCCCGCGGCCAGGCCTACCGTGGTGTTGGTGGCCAGGGCGACGGTGGCGCCGGAGGCGAGCCCAACGGTGGTGCCAGCGGCGAGCTGAACGGTGGACGTGCCGGCGAGGGTGACCGTGCCGGTGATGTCGATCGGGTCCGAGCCGATGTCGACGGCGAGAGGGAGCTGGGAGGTGTCGAGCTTGACGATCGACCCGGGAGCCAGGCCCACGACGGTGCCGTCGATGAGGCCGACCTCGGTGCCTGCGGTCAGGGAGATGACCGAGCCATCAATGTTGAACTCGACGTCGTCGGGCAGCTCAACGGTCACGCCTCCGGCGATGGTGACCGGGAGCGGGTGCTCTTCGCTGACCTGGACCGTGTTGCCGTCCGCGTCCTGGTAGGAGGAGCCAGCCCGTCCGCCGCTGCCGCCGCCGTAGAAGCCGATGTCCGAAGTCACAGCGGATCTCCTAGGTCAGGAACTGGACGGCGTACTCGGGGGTGCCCGGCGAGCGCAGACGCACCTCGCTGTCGCCGTCTTTGTCGGCGCGCAGCTTCACGGTCACGTAGCCCATGGCGGCGGGGATGATCTCGCAGTCGTCCCACGGCGGGGCTGGGTCGACGCCGTCACCGCGGATGTAGATGCGGTCGGCTCCGTCGACGTTGAGAATGCGGGCCTGCTGCCGCAGCGTCCCCGGGGAAACTGTCTCCACCTGGTTGGCCGTGAGCTTGCCGTGGATGATCCGTCGAACCGGCATCTCGCCTCCCTCCGCAGCCGCTCGAAGGATCAATCGGCGCGAGGGCAGGCGGGGCCGGGCGGAAAGACGGTGCAGACAGCAAAGAACGGCCCGCCCTGGTCTGTAGCCAGGGCGGGCCGTTCGGATACTCCGAGCTAGAACACGCCGGTTCCCGCAGAACCGGCCCAGCTATGTCGGGGGGACGGTGATGTTGCCGCGTTCGGTCTCCCCTCAGGTGGGTCCCGCGTGCCTACGTTGGTGCTGCAGGTCGTGCCGAGAATCCACCTGGTTGAGAGGCTACCGTCATGCATCGATAGATGCAGTCCCCGGTCGGGGGACATGGATGAGGGGCTGACCCGGTGTCAGGCAAACAGGCCGGACCAACCCCTCGATGCGGCTGCGACACCGCCCTCTGCCGACATCCGCGCGCTACGGAGTGTCTGCACCACCATAAGGCCGGATTACTCGTACCCGGCGGTTCCGATCGTGTCGTTCACCTGAATGGATGAGCCGTAGTTGATGTTCAGCAGCACCGCGCGTAGTACCGCCACGGCCAGATCCTTCACCCAGTCCTGACAGTCGGGGTCCCGCAGCGTCTCCGCCACCTCGTGGAAGCGGTAGTCGTGCCAGGGGAATGCGCGGATCGCGTCTTCGGCGACGTCCTGAGCTGTGATCACTGGTCAGCCTCACTGGGCTTGAAGTGGCACCTCACACATTCGTCCTTATGAGCCCACCGTTGCATCTGCGCCGAGGGCGCTTCAGCGCCAAGTTCAACCCGTGCGTAGTACTGGATCAGGGCGCCCGCGCTGCCGCATGCCGGACAGGTGGCATAGGTACGGCCAATGCCGTGCTGGTCGAAGTGCATCGTCGCGCCTCAGTGGCCCATGAGCCGGCGGCAGGATCCGCAGCGGCCTGGGGCGGTGTGGGCCAGGTCGCCCCCCATGCGCAGCAGGTTGTCGATGTGGGCGGGGTCGATGTCGGCGACGTTGGCGGCCTGGGTGACCGCGGCCATGACGGAGTACATGGTCAGGTCGCCGCCCTGCTCGACCATGTTCTCGATGATGCGGGTCCGTTCGGGCACAGCGACCTTGTAGTGGGTGAACACGTCACGCAGGACATCGTTGACTTCACCTTCGACGGGGATCTTTGTCAGGCTCTGCACGGCGTCGAGTGTGGGTTCCAGGCCGCCGAGGACGTCATCGACGGTGGCGCGCGCCCATTCGTACACGTCCTCCTCGGTGGAGTTGCCGCGGCGGGTCCAGGCGCCGGTGGAGTGGGAGGTGTCGATGGCACCGTTCGTGCACACCCAGCGGAACAGGTAGCCCTCGATGGAGGTGCGTTCGTCGCCGGTGAGGCTGTTCTTGAGCTGCACCCCGACCGACCAGGTGTCGTTGTCGGTACCGGTCCCGGTCATCACCCGGTTCTGGGCGGGCAGCACCATCCGTAGGTGGGTGCGGCGAAGCGAGTGGATGAACTTGTAGTCGACCAGCACCTCGGGCTGGCTTTCGTAGCGGCGGGAGATGCCTCCCAGGATCTCCTCGGCCAGGCGCACGTTGGAGAACGGGGTGATGGAGGCGCGGGTGATCGCCGCCCCGACATCTCCGGTGGCCAGGAGCTGGAAGTCTTTGACACCGCGGGTGCGTTCGGCCAGGCCCCGGCCGTACCAGTAGTTCAGCGACGGTTCCAGCAGTTCGGCCGGGCAGCGGGCGGCGTAGCCCTTGCCCATGCCGCACAAGCTGGTCGCTGCGAGCAGGGCGTCCTTGGTCAGCGGGAACTCCCGCAGGCTGCCGGGCTGGCCGAGGATGGCCCGCACCCCGACCTGCTCACCGCCCGACTTGGCGTCGATGCCGTGCTGCCAGCCGGCGTCGACCTCGAAGGCGACCCGGTCCCCGATGGAGAACTCGTGCGTGGACAACGGTTCGGTCGAGGAGAGGGTGTCGAGGACAGAGGACAGCGGCAGCAGCTTGGGGCGCATCCGGTCGATGCTGATCGAGTTGGTCACGCCGTTTCTACCGCAAACAGCGTGGCCCCGTTTCCCTGAGAGCAGCTCAGAGGGAGGCGCTACCCCCGTCGTGCCACTTGTCCAACCGGCTGCGCTTGTCGTCGGTAAACGGCATCCTGCCGGTGGCGGCGGCCCGTAGCCGGTTGACACCGAACCAGTAGGGCGGCCCGGCCATGAGGATCAGGCTGAGCCGGAACTCGAAGGGCAGGACGTGCCCGACGATCTCACTGAAACTCAGGGCGAAGCACAGCATGGCCATGCCCGCCATGATGGCGTAGACGCACAGGTCGGCCTTCTCCTGGACGTTGAGCTTGATGACCTTCTCGCTCATGCGGCTGCCCTCCCCTGGGCGGCGTAGGCACGTCGGCGACGCTGGTTACGCTTCTGCTGGTTGCGGGTGGTGTTGCAGCGCCACCCGCCCCCGCACCGTGTGACGGCGACCGGGCCACAGCGGGAGCAGGTGGCGGTGCGGGCGTCGCCGTTGACGCCGGTCAGGCAGTGCCGCTCGGTCGACATGATGAGGACCGGGGCGAACTGTGGGCTCAGGTAGAACCGGCCGTAGCAGGTGCAGCAGCGGTTCCGGGCGCGGATCTTCTTCACCTTCTGGCAATCCTGGCAGCGTTTGGTACGACCGTCCGTCACTGACATCTCGGAACCTCCTGTTGCAGGAAGGGCCGGGAGGTCCAGGATCAGCGGTGGGAAGAGATCGAATCCACTATTCATGCAGTTGGATCACTCTTCAGGTGACGGATTGTCACCTTTCCATGCGATCCCGCTGTCAGCTACCGCGCAACCTGCTACCTGGCTGATTCTTCTCGATGTGTTCACGGTAGGCGATCTCGGAACTGATCGCGGCGGCCAGGGCGGCGATGAGAGCGGCGCAGGTCTTCGCCGCGCCGGAGGCCCGGTTGAGCTGGTAGTCGTTGGTCAGCTCCATACGCAGGCGCAATGGCTGGTCGTACCACTGCGCCTCGATTTCGGCCTCACGCCGCAGGTAGGCCTCATTGCGTTCGAGCATGACCTCCATGAGCCGGCTCATCTCCAACCGCAGCCGACCCAGATCGAACGCCGGGCTCACCGGATCGCGTGCGGGTCGCGGGCCTCGATGGTGACCCAACGGTCTTCCACGGCCTGATCGAAGTCGATGTCGGCATAGACGGCCAGGGCGGCGAGCGCGATAAACACGTCGCCGATCTCCTCGTACAGCTTGGCTCGCCACTCCTCGGGCGTGCCGCGGCTGCCGGTAACCATCTTCGACACGCACCGCACCGCTTCACCGGCCTCCTCGGCAAGGATCAGGGCGCGGTGCTCGACGGTGGTGCCGGGGAAGTGCCGCCGGACCCAGGCGTGGATGGGGCCGGAGTACTCACTGAGGTACACGTACGTACTCACGTCAGCATGTTCGGCTGGTCACCCCACACGTCCACGGGTTCGCCCTCGGGCAGCTCCTGGTCGCCGGCTGCCTCGACCACGGCGATGGCAGATTTGATCAGGTGCGCACGCCAGTCCGGGTGTTCGTCGGCGAAGCGCAGCACGTTGGCCTCGCCCTGAATCGTCGGCCGTCCGGTGCCCGACCGGGCCATCTTGTCGTGGGACAGGTCGACGGTGGCCTTCTTGGAGTCGAAGTAGTGGTAGCCGGCGCTGCCGACGACGATGTGCTTGTAGGCGGTGAGCACCTGCAACGCCGACCAGGTGTTGTCGAAGCCCTTACCGAACCGGACCCGGACGGTCGCCTCCCGGAACGGGTTGCCGAGCTTGTTCTTGGTGACCTTGACCTTGGTGTCCACGGCAGTGACCTGGTTGGTGACCTCGCCGGTCAACGCGTCGTGGCGGGCGGCTTTGATCTGCTTGAACTGCTTGTAACTCATACGCAGTGACGCATAGAACTTCAGCGACTTGCCGCCGGGGGTGGTCTCTGGTGCAGGCATGCCGGGACGCCCGCCCATCTCCAAAGATTCCATGAGGTGGTTGAGGAACACCATCGCGCAGCGGTTCTCGTAGATGAGCGGAGTCATCCGGGCCAGCAGTTCCTTGATCTGCCGAGCGCGTTCCATCGCGCCGGTGCGCCGGTCAAACTCGGCGTCGAGGGTGGACTTGGGGGTCATCTCGGCCACGGAGTCCCACACGCACAACCGGACCTTGCCCGAGGCGATAATCTTTCGAGCGGCCTCGGCTCCCTGCTCCAACCAGTAGGGCTGCGCCAGCAGGAACGACGGGTGCTCGACGTCCAGACCGAGGGAGCCGGCGTATTCGTCGTCCAGGGCGTGCTCGAAGTCGAAGTAAAGGATCTTCTCGTCCGAGCCGGTGGCGATGAGCCGGCGCTGTAGCTCCGCGGCGGCCTGCAGCGCGGTGGTGGTCTTGCCCGAGGACGGCTGCCCGTACAGCTCGGTGACCCGCCCGACCGGTAGGCCGCCGACGCCGGTGAGGTAGTCGATGGCCAGGTTCCCCGTTGTCAGCGCCTCGGTGGGGGTCACGACGGTCGACAGGGATCCGACCTGCACGTCGAACTTCCGGCCGACCTCTTTGAGGATGGCGTCAAAGTCCTCAGTTTTCGGCGGCATCTGCCTGAACCTTCTTCCGGGTAGAGGGACCCTGGGGGCGGCGGGCGCGGCGCTTCGGGGCCGGCTCAGCCGGGCGGCTGGACCCGGGGAAGTCCAGGCTGCGCCCGGCCATGACGAACCCGTCGATGAACCACGACCCGAGCAGGAACGCCGCGCAGTAGTCGGTGGTGACCTTCTTGGCGATGGTCGAGTCACCGGCGCGGGCGACCCGGTGGGTCAGGTCGGGTGGGGTATAGCCGTTGGCCGCGGCGACGGTGACGACAGCGTCGGCGCCGGACCCGTTCTTCATCGCGAAGTGCCGCCGCCAGAACGCGGGAGCGACGAACCGCAGGTCGTCGATGCCGCCCAGGACGTGCATCCGGTCGATGATGCGACCCTGCAACCGGCACACGGCCTTGGTGTTGGTCATGAACGGCACACCGTGCGGCAGGTCCTCGACCACCAGCGCGTCGGGTGGGTTGTCCGCCGACCAAGGACGGACCAGCGCGTTGATCCATTCGTCCTCGGTGCATCCCCACGAGTCGAACCCGCCAAGTACCCGGCCGCGGTCGGTGAGGGTGACCGCAGCGCTGTATTTGGCGGCCAGGTCGACCGCGAGAACCTTCACGTCTCGTCCTGTTGGCGCCACCAGCATTCGGCGATGTCGCGTTGACGGCGGCAAGTCGTGCACGGCAGCAGCCCGCACAGGGTGTGGTCCTGGCGGCGGGCGCGCAGCATCGGCGGCTCGACGCACGCCGACACCGCCATGGCGAGCTGGACGTGGGCCAGGCCGTTGCAGGCGGAGCTGTGCCCGCGCAGGAACGGGACGTAGGGGCAGTCGGGGTCGATGCCGGTGCGCACGTTCATCTAGTCGGCTGTATCGGTGGCACGGCTGTGCTGTTCGATCAGTGTCACGACTTCAACGACGGCGACGCGCCACGCGTTCTGGATGTTGTCCCCGAGATCGGCCCACCCGGGCATGTCCAGACCCTGGTAGTTCTTCCACCCGGTGGACCGGCCGTAGGCGACGTAGGCGGACTGCGCGAGAAGATCCGTGCCGAGCTTCATCGGCTTCATCGGTTGCACGTGGTGTTCTACCGATGAGTGGTCGGCGGGTACGCCAGCTCCGTGTTATGACGTACCCGCCGACCGGTAACCCCGTGCCCGCCTAGCCAAAGAACAGTCACCGGGTGCCTGCGCGGGGGAACAGGGGTGGGGTCCGTCGCTGTCCGTGTAGCGAACGCAGCAAACCTGGATTGGTCGCTCAGCGACGGACCCCTGTTGTGTCCCTCCGCATGGGAGGTCTTGGTGGGACGGCACCGGAGGTAAGCGCCAGCTCGGGTGAAGTTGTGAGGTTCTCCCGCCCTCGGTGCCGTCCCACTTGAGTCAACGACACCCGGACCGGAGTGGTTACGGGGCGGGCTGACACGTTCAGGTGACGGGCAGGCCCCAGGCGGCGTTCCAGGTGATGTTGCCGATCAGGCCGTCGACGCCGAGGTTCTTTTCCTGCTGGAACCCCTTGACCACACCCAGGGTCTGCTGCCCGAAGTAGCCGTCGACGCCGACGGTCCAGCCGCGGGACTGCATCTGGCCCTGCCACGTCTGCACGTTGGAGTCGAACTTGCTGGGGGCGTAGCCGAGGACGTAACCGGGGTAGGCCGGGCCGGTCTTGTTGACCACCGGCGTGGGCGTCGGCGTGGGCGTGGCGCCGCCATCGGTCCACAGATAGGCACGCTGGTCGGAGCGGGATCGCCACCACGAGATGTGCGACCAGGTGTCGTGCCCGGAGCCGGTGTACTTGCGGATCGACTCGCCGCGGAACCAGTAGTAGACCGGTTTCCCGGACCAGGGTTGGCCGATGAACTCGCACAGCATCGACAGCTTGGCGTCGTTGGCTTCCAGCCGGGCCAGGATCTCGGCGTGCTTGGCGCGCAGGTTCGACTTGCCGGAGTGGCCGAAGTCCCCGGCGCAGGCCCAGTCCCAGTTCTTGCAGGCGTTGGGGCCGGCGGGGTCGCGCCGTCGCGAGTAGTCGCTGGACGGCACCTTGTTGGCGGGGCAGTGGAATCCATAGGTGTGAGCGGCGTTGCCGCAGCAGCCTGAGTTGCCTCCGCCAAGGCGAACCCATTCCACCATCTCGGCGCTGATGGCCGGGGAGCACGAACATGCCATGCAGGTTTAAGCGGCATGATCGTCGTGCTACCCCAGACAGCGCACCGCCCGCTGGATGCCCTGGCAAGGAATCCAGCGGGCGGCTCCACCTGCGTATCTACTGCATGCCCCCACCGAAGCCACTCGTCCGGAGGCGTTGGCGACGTTACTACTTGAGGCCACCGAGGATCGACTCGAAGTCGAAGTCGTCACCCGTCTTGGTGACCGTCCCGGCCGCGCTGCTGGACGCAACCGCCGCGTCCTGCCCCAGGCCGTTACCGGCGACCGGGGTGTCGTTGCCGAGCAGGCTGCCGACGTCGACCGGGTCCTGCTTGCTGTTGTCGCCGAGGAGATCGGCGATGCCGTCGGTCAGGTTCGCCGAACCACCGGCCGCTTCGGTGCCGTCCTTCGCACCGCGGGCGGTGCGCCAGCGCTCCGCGATGGAGTCGATGTCCTTCAGCATCCACCGGGCTTCGGCCTTGCGTCCGCAGGCCCGCTCCAGCTCGGCGACGCGGTTCTGCTCGAACGTCTCCCGCACGAGCTTGGTGAGCTGTTCGGACTGCTGCCACAGGGCCTGGGAACCGGCCTGGATCTCGTACTTCTGGAAACCTTCGTCGGTGCAGGGTCCCAACAGCAGGTCGCGGCCGACGAGGGCGCCGTGCTCCTGGGCGATGTCGACCAGGCGGTTGTAGACGCCTTCAGTGAACGACCAGACCACGCACGAGCAGGCGAACGGCTGGACGAGCTGGCCGTTGGCGCGCATGGCGTAGCGGATGACGTTCATGGCGAAGCGCCGGTCGGGTGGGGTGATCTCGTCGGTACCCGTCGACCGCTTACAGGCGGGGCAGTTGTCGGGATCGACGCCCTTGTCGGCGAGGATCCCCAGGTCGCCCAGGCACAACGGGCGGCCGACAAAGTCCATGTCGTAGTCGACGTAGGTGTCGCCCTTGCGGGTCTTCTTCTCCACCTTCACCGCCTGGCCGTTGGAGATCTTCGGCGCGCGCAGGGTGTGGACGTAGGCGAAGGTGGGCCGTTCGAGCAGTGCGATGCGGGCCTTTTCTTCCTTCTTGAGCTTGAGGCGGTCGAACTCTAGGGCTTCGTTGCTGCTGCGCTTGAATTTCGGATCGAAATCGATCTCTGGCATTGTGCTGTGTGTTCCTTTGCTCCGCGTCACGGCTTGATGGGCGGGCGGGACTCGACCGCTTCCAATTACTGCTACCGATCAGCGACGTATCTGTGCGGTGTGTTCAGGTGAGGGTGAGGATGAGCCCGGGGATCATCAGACCGAGCACGATGGAGCCGATGCCGAGGGCATACTGGCCGAGGGCGAACCAGCAGCCGGCGAGGAACACGTGACCCAGACCGAGCAGTACCGACCCGTACTGCAAGACCCGCAGCGCCAGCAGCCGGCCCGGTGAGTCACGGGCCGACACTGGGATGGCCCGCAGCGGCGAGCTGGTCGGCGATGGCTCGTAGGTCGGCGACCATGTCTTCGGACACCCGGACCGCTTCAGCGTCCTTGGGGACGGCGACCAGGCGGTAGCCGAAGAAGTCGAAGATGGCGTCGAGCTTGTGCAGCGGCGGTTGCCGGTCGCCGCGTTCGTAGGCGCCGCAGACAACAGCCGGGATGCCGGAGCGTTCCTCGAACGTGGTTAGTGTCAGCCCGGCAGCGCGGCGTAGGTTGCGGATCTGCTGGCACAGGGGGTGTGCCTTCTCGTCCTCGGCGGTGTGGCCCATGAGCCGGGCGACGGCCTCCCCGATGTAGGGGCGCTGCACGGTGAACTCGGCGATCTCCGCTTTGACGTCGGCGCTCACTCCATCTCTCCGTCCGCCTGCGTGTGGCCTGCCGGTTCCGTGGGCGGGCGATGCGCATCGGCGCGGCTGACGGCGCGGCTGACGGTGCACAGGCTGACCGCGTCCTGGCCCTGGCGGGCGCGCAGCATGTTGATGACACGCTCAGCGAGGACGACGATGTTGTCGACCTCGGCGCCGGACGCGCAGTTGAGCTTGTCGATCAGGTGCAGGTCCAGCCCTGCGCTGACCCGGATGTCGATGTGGGTCAGCGGCGGGAATGGTTTGGGTCGGGGCTCGCTGGGTGGGACGCTGTACCACTCCTTGCGGAACAGTGGCGTGACCACCTGATCTGAGATGTCGCTGTTCATCTATCGCTCCAGGTGCGATTCGAATTGGACGAGGCGGAGGGTTGTGAGAGTGTCCTGGCGAACACCATCGAGGCCCTTGTGGAGTAGCCGCAGCACGTCGAGCAGTTCGTCGGCATGCGCCAGGGATTCGGCGGCGCGCCGCGCCGCCCTGGAAGTCGACAGGCAGGCGAGGTTGGCTTCGGCCGCGCGTTCGCGGGCGCTGGAGTATTCGTCACCACGCCGGACCGGGTTGGTGCGGATCTTCATGCAGGCTTCGTCCCACGCCTCATCGGCCGTGGTGAGCGCCTCGGTTGCCGTGCGTTTCGCCAGGGCCCTAGCCCGCGTGGCAAGTGCCAGGATCTGTTCGAGGCGATCCAGGCGGCGCCGCACATCCAACAGGTAGCCGTGCACCTCGTGCGGCGGGGCCTGGGCGTCGGGCAGCGGGTCGACCGCACGGAGGGCGCGGGCCTCCCGCAGGTACACGTCGGCCGCCGCCTGCTTCTCGGCGGGATCGGGCGCGGCGTCTTTCACTGGGCTTCGATGCTGTCGACCAGGGACTCGACCTGCTTGCGCAGGGAGGTGAGGATCTCCCGGCCCTCGACCTGGTTGTAACCGTAGCGGGAGACGAGCTTTGCCATCACCAGCCGCTCGGCTTCCAGCTCCAGCAGCCGGTAGGCGACGGTGGTGTCGATAATCCTGCGTTTGTCGTCACCGATGAGCCGGCGCAGATCCTCCTCTTCCAGGGTGATGTCGAATTTTGCCCACTTGTTGTGGTCCACTTCGCCGGACCAGCCGTGTCGTACCTGCACGCGGTGTTCTACCGGTTCTCACAGGGAGAGACCTTCGGCCAGGTCGGCGAGGTCGCCGTCGTCCCACGACAGCCGGGCCGGGCCGAGAAACAGGCTGATCTGTGCGGTGTGCACAGTGGACAGTCCGGTCCGGGAGTACCGGTCGTTGCCCTCGGCGAAGTCGATATCGCCCTCCGGTGTGCGAAGCACGATGACGTTGGTGCCGGGGGTGGACACGATCAGGTCGAGGAACCCGCTGTAGGCGTCCTCGGTGGGCAGTGCGTCGACCTCGATGAGCAGACGCCGGCCGAGGGTGGTCCGGTGGTCGCCGAGCATGTCAACTGAGGGCATATGCATGACGTCGCGGATGTCGGCGCCGTCGAGGTCCGGCAGGATCTCGACCTCGTCACCGTCTTCGTTGAACTCCACGCCGGGCGTGAGATCTTTAAGCTCCGGTGCCGGGGCGTCCCCGATGCGGATGGTGCCGTCGGCCTCCACGGTCACCTCGACCGGGCTGCCCCAGCGACGGCCGATGTGCCAGTCGGCCTGCATGGCGGGCCAACCGTGGACGGGGAAGATGACCGCCGGCTGCAGGACGGCGATGACGTCCTCCGGGTTGACCGAGCGGTGGACGTAGAACTCCAACGCGTCATGGACGTTCATTACCATCTTCACCTGGTCGGCCAGGCCGGCGGCCTTGAGTCTGCGAACGGCGCGGACCATGGCGATCTTCATATAGTCGCCGGTCGCGCTGCCCTGAATGGGGTAGTTTACGCAGGCCCGGTCGCCCTTCTGCTGGATCCACCGCACATCGGAGCGGTACTCCCAGATCGGCAGCCGCCGTCCGAACTTACTGACGACGTAACCGTGGTTCTGTCCGAAAGCGACCTGCTTGTCGACCCATGTCTTGATCTTGTTGAAGACGTTGAAGTAGCTGGCGAACAGCTCCTCGGCCTCATCGAGGGGGATGCCGAGCCGGTCGGCCAGACCCTTGGCCGACATGCCGTAGAGCAACGCGAACCCGAGGGTCTTTCCGATGTCGCGTTGCTTCTTGGTGACAAGCTCAAGCGGCACACCGAGCATCAGAGAGGCGGTGAGGGTGTGAACGTCGCGCCCTTCGGCGAAGGCGTTGAGCAGTTCACGTTCGTTTGCTTCCCCCGCGATCGCCCGCAGTTCCGCCTGGGACAGGTCGAATCCGACGATGTACCAGTCGTCGGGGGCGGTGATCATGTCGCGGAAGTTGAACCGGAAGCAGGTGCCCGCCGGTGGCTCGAAGCCCTCTTCGTGCGCGACGACGGCTTCCGCGAGGTCATAGTGATAGATCTTCGGACTCTGCTGGTACGGCGGGTCGGCGACGGCGAACCGGCCGGTGACGACGACCGCTGACAGGTGGTTGGGGTGGGCCCGGCCGTCGTCCGCCCACAGGTACTTCCGTTCGTAGGCGTCGAGGTAGGTCGACAGCAGTCGGGTCTGTTCTTTCCAGTTGCGGATCTTCTGCACGACCGGGTGCTGCTTGGCAAGGCCGGCGAGGGCGACCTTGCCGGTGGACATCTTGCGTTCGGACTTGTCCTTATCGCGGGTGGTCGAGGTGTACACCGACGTGCGCAGGCCGAGGTCTTCGAACAGCAGCGTCCCGACCTGTTTGGGGGAGGCGAGGTTGATAGCGACCGGCTTGTCGAGGATCGCAGCGAGGTCGGCCATGATCTCGGCGTTATACCGGTCCCGGAAGATGCGCAGCTCGTCGGCGCTTCGGCGCATGCCGGCCCAGTCGTATGCCACACCGTGGTCCTCCATGCCGGGCAGGCATTCCTGCACGATGGCCATCTCGACGGTGTACAGCGGCATGTCGGCGACCTGCGGGTGGTAGCGCTGGTGCAGGGCCAGGGTCCAGGCGGAGTCCTCGCACGCGTACTCGATGACGCGCAGGTCGGTGGGGTCGAGGATGTTGAACCGGAGGTACTTCCGCCGGTTGACCGGGAGGTCCTCGAACAGCTCATAAAGCTCGATCATGTCGTGATCGAAGATCTTCTTGACCAGGTACTTCAGACCGAACCGTTCGTGTTCGGCGGCCAGGTACGCCTCGATCTGGGTGTCGGAGCGGACCGGGAAGTAGCCGTCGCCCACAATGTCGGGGCCGAGATGGGCCAAGAACCAGCGGGCGAGGTGACGTAGTTCGAAGCTCGCGTTGTGCGGCACGCCGCGGCCCGAGGACAGGATCGGCCACAGCAGCTCGGCGACGGTGCGGTTGTCGAGGTTGTCGTAGTCGTCGTGACCGAGCGGGACGTAGCGGGCCCAGTCGGTGGAGTCGGTGAAGGAGATCCCGACGACGATCGCGGTCTCCGGGTGGATAGAGAACTTCTCGCGGTCCGGGCCGTGGTAGCCCGTCTCGATGTCGAACGAGAACGGTCCGTTGCCCTCGGCCAGTCTGCGGGTGAACAGGGCAAGCTCGTCGGTGGAGGTGATCAGCCCGTAGTTCTTGTCGATTCCGTTGCCCACGCCGGGTTATACCGGCGCGCAGCGCTAGCCGGGCGGGTTGTCCAGGAACCGCCGGATGGGAGCGTCGGTGACTGTGGCGGACAGGTCGTTCGCCCGGGTGACGACGTCGAGGATGCGGCCGTGCGCCTTCACGCTGCGACCGCGGCGGTGGGTGTCCACCTCGTCAGCAAGGAACGCCAGTGTGCGTTGTTCCAACCGGTCATAGGCGGCGAGGAGACTGGCCAGCGACGGCGGGATGACGGGCAGAGTCGGCGGGTCAGGCATCGGTGGTGCGGCGGCGGCCCTTTCCATCCGGATGAGGGTGTCGGCCTTGACCTTGTCCAGCTTGTGCGCCGGGCACTTGGGGTAGCGGGTGTCGATGGTTGCGAAGTACCGCTCGCGTACGAACGCGGCAGCCTGGTCCCAGGTGCCGGTGAAGGTGCGGAAGTTCTCCTCGTCGGACAGTTCGAACTTGGCATTGACGACAGCGTTCAGGCGGAGCCGGCCGTCGAGGACGAGACCCTGATACAAGACGATGGGTTCGATCAGGCCGTGCTCCCGGATGCTGGCGGCCATGGCTTTGACGTTGGCGCTGGGTACGTCGATGGCGGCCGACAACGGGTGTGTCTTCAGGTTCAGCACTGTTCCCCCTGGAACGGGGTGCCCCGACGGCGGGACGGTGGCGACGCGCACGCCGGGGCACCCTCTACATCGGACGGAAGCGGGGCGGGCCGGGCTCCGCCTTGGGAGGTTGTCGACCAGTCGCGCCAACGGGGAGGCAGCGACGGAACAACGGCAGGGCCCGGCCCTGTCGGGGTGGCAGGACTCGAACCCGCCTCACCGATGCGTGCACTCACATCGGGCTCAACCACCGAGCACCCCGGGGGCGTCCTCCGGAACCGGGTCTTCCCGGCCCTCACGCGGTCTGGTCTCCACTCATCCCACACGAAGGCCCCGGCACCGGAGGATGCACATGATGTTCTACCGGGGAAGATCCCAGTCATCCGTGATCTGGTCGGCGGCCTGGCGCAGCACCTTCACCGCTTCGGCCGGTGTGATCACGTTGGGCTTGTAGGTGACGTTCGGCCACCACGCGCCCGACCGCAGCAGTACCGCGTTGAGGGTCAGCCCGTCGCCGTCGCTGGACATCCACGGCAGGGCCGGCGTCACGGCGGCGCTGTTGGCGTAGTACAGACACGCGGTGAGCGCGGCCGTGTAGCCGGCTGCGGCGGCGAGGATGCCGGGCAGCAGAAGGCCGAGCGCTGCCGCCCCAGCCGCGGTGAGCACAAACATGCCGCGGCGGGGCGTGATGAGAGTGTGCAGCGGACGCACCGGACCTCCTGGGTTCCATGGGATATCCGGTCAACGATCACCGCCAGGAAAAGGTTGTGGCCCGGCGCGCCCTGGGGGAAAGGGATCACGCGCCGGGCCGGGGTTACCTTTCCGGGACTCCGCCTTAAGCCCCTGCTCACGCAGCCGAGGACGGTGGTGGGGACGTAGCCTCGCGATTTGCTCCGGCCCTTCGCCTCGCTGCTCGACACCATCGGAAGGTCGTGTTTCGACGCTAACAAGATCGACAGGTGTCGGTGAAGGAAAGAGAGACACCCGCCCCGGAGAGGCCGGCCCCCGGGGCGGGGCGAAGCGAGCACATTGACACAACGACATCCCTGATCACAAGTTCAGGTCATCGGTCAGGCCCAGATGCTGCGGGAACGGTCCCCGGCGATCGGGTACCGTTCCTCGCACCGGCAGTCGAACGGGTGCCCGAACATGAGCACCAGCTTCAAACAGTCCGGGCGGCCGGCGACCTTCGGATGACACAGCAGTTCGCCGTGCATGACCGCCTGCCCGGCCGCCCAGGTGCCGACGTCGGCGCGTCCGCAGTGTCGGCAGGTGCCATACCGGCGGATCAGATCCACCTTCATGGCCACCATTCCTCGTAGGCCGGGTCGCCGGTGGCGACGTACATGCAGCTCTGCCAGGAGCGAGCCCACAGCACGGCGATGCCGCCCTCCCACAGGACCCAGTTCGAGCCCTGCTTACGGATGAGGTAGTGGGCGGGAACAGCACGTCTCACCCGTACAGCCAGGGTCGTTTCTTGCGGTCCCGCGACTCGAAGCCCCACACGGCTTTGGGTTTGAACGCGTCCTTCACGATGCGACCCCATGCACGGCCGGCGTCCTGCTGGTCCTGCACCCACTGGAGCAGTGTCTTGGCCTGCGCGTCGATCTTCTTCAGGGCCGGGTGGCGGGACTCCGCGACGCGGACACCGGCAGCACACAGCTCGCCGACCGGGTGCTCGGCGTCCAGGGCCTTGAGGATGCCGAGGCTGTAGCCGAGCTTCTCCAGAACCTTCGCGACGAAGCAGTTGGCGTGGCCGCGGTCGACGTAGCGGGCGGGCAGGTCGTCGGCGGCGCGGCGGTCGATGTAGGCGGGGAACGCGGCGCCGATCTCTTCCATGGCCGCGCGTACGGCATCTACTCCGATGCGGACCTTGCGGACCTTCTTTGCCGGCATCGTGGCTGTACTCATGAGAAACCTTTCGACGTAGGAGACCCGGGCGGGTCAGGCGGTGCTGGTTTGTGCTTGTTCCTTTCGCGCGTTGCAGGTACAGCTCGGGTCGGGACACGGGCCACGGTCGTTGCAGGGGCAGTTGAAGCCTCCGCAGACGAAGCTGCCCGGGGATTCACGTGCTTGTTCATCGGCAGCCGCTGGCGTGATCGCCTTGATGGAGGCGATCACGGCCTGGAGCTGCTCCACGAAACGGCGGTGGGCGAACTCCATGATTTCGTAGCGGTGCGCGAGAAGAGCGAACAGTTCTGCCTGCGACATGCCTGGGCGTACGGGTCGGTGCGTCACGTGCCGCACGAACGCGGCGAGGTCGTCGTCGTTCATGCCGTCGGGTCAAACGAAGATACCGGTGTTGGGGTCACGGTCGTTCTACGATCCCGGCATGCTCATCGAACTCGACCCGAAGATGGAGCCGCTCGTGCGTGGGCTGGCCGAGCAGCAGGACATCACCCCGACGGAGCTGATCGCACGCGCGGTACGGGAGTACTGCGTGCGGCGAGGTGTGCCGCTGGAACCGGTCGACCCGCTCAACCGGTGAACCGGCAGGAGCACCAGAACCGGCCGTGCTGGTTGACGTACAGGTCGCAGCCCAGCCGGCACCAAGGGCGGATATTGCCCTCGGCGTCCTTGAGGAAAGGTAGGGTCGACTCGGCCGGGAGCTGCACCGACAGCATCGCCTCCCACAGATCCTTGGCCAACGTCAGCACGTCGGTCTCCGCGGAGTCGATGAACACCCGGCGCCACTCGTGGTTCCACACCAGCAGCCGGTTGAACGCGCCGTACACGTTGACCCGGATCCCGGCCCGGGGTTTGTTCCAGGTCGCCCCGAGCCGCAGGTGTGCCGCGTCCGGGCGTCCGCGGGTGCCGATGGCGTTGGTGCCGGCCCGCACGAACGCCGGACCGAACCGGTGCCAGGGTTCGCCGAGGCCGGCGGCCACGATCGCACCGTTGACGACGGCGACGAGCGCAGCCTGCCGGTCGACCCAGGCCTCGATGTCGGCGGCTGAGGCGAAGCGCCCGGCCGGCGGGTAGTCCTGACCCACCTACCACTCCATTCCGGTGACGGCCGAGATCTCTTCCTTCAGTTGGGACACGCTAGCCGGGTGGCCGTGCCAGTTGAACAGCCGGTCGGCCTGCGAGCCGGTCAGCCCGAGCAGCCGCCGACCGGCGGCGAAGAGCATGTTGGAGTCCAACGCCTCCACCTTGAGCCCGGCCAGGTGGCAGGCGATCCCGGCGATGCACATGCGTCCGTCCTTGGACACGAACCGCTGGTCCCACGTCTGCGGTTCGCTGTCGATGTACTGCACGACCGAGCGCAGCGCCGGCTCGTTGGCCACTACTGCTCCTCCATCGCGATGACGATGAGCCGGAAGATGCGCGGGTCGGTGCGGTCCAGTGTGCTCACCTGGTAGCGGTCCAGTTCGGCGTAGCCGGGGGCCGGGCCGAGGTAGGTGATGCGGAACTGCGCACCGAGGTCGGCATCGGTGCCGCTGATGCCGGGCAGCCACTCGCGCAGGACATCCATCGCCCAGCGGTGCACGACGTTGCCGGTGACACCGAGCGTTCCGGCGTCAGCCTCCGGCGTCATGCCAGTTCCTCACCGTTCTTGTAGCGGATGCCGGTGACCTCGAAGACGCGCTGGCACAGCTCCTCGAACGTGGGATGCCGCAGCCGGTTGCCCTCCGGGTCGTGCACAGTGACGAAGTCGTAGATGCGGTAGTACTGGTTCACCCCGAGGCCGAGGATCTCGGCGATGTGGTACCGGTTGTCCAGGCCGCGCTTGTACAGGGCGAGGCTGACCGGGTTGTCGACCTCGGCCAGGTCCAGCTCCGCCGTGGACGACAACAGCGCCGCCCACCCGGCGAAACATCCGACGGTGCCGCACTCGCCGCGGGCGAGGTACTGGTCCTGGTTCCACCGTTCCCGATGCAGGTCGATGAACGAAAGCACCTCGCGGATGAGCGGCTCGTTCGGGACACGGTCGTTGACGTCGCGATCCTCCCATTCAGGGCAGTGCCGGGACGGGTTGAGCGGGAAGTTCATGCGGCGGCTCCCTGCGGGACGTAGCGGATGTTGGTCACTTCGAAGATCAGGTCGCACAGCTCGGTGAAGTGCGGGTGCCGGACGATGCCCGGGTCGTAGGCGTGGGTGTAGCCGAAGACGGCGCCGGCCTGGAACTCGGTGAAGCCGAGCACCTCGCGGCCCATCCGGTGCAGCTCCATCCCGTCCTTGGAGGACAAGACGAAGTCCGGATCGCTGGGCCGGATGCCGCCCATGACCACGGCCCACCCGGCGATGCAGCCGACGAGCACACCATCCACTTCGGATAGATAACGGTGCTGGGTCCACCGGTCCGGGTTGCGGTCGAGGAAGGCCAGCACGTCCAGCAGCAGCGACGAATTGATCGTCGTCTCGGCCGGTGCGGGGTCGGCCACGTAGACCGCTTCGGCCAGGTGCAGGTAGGCCTGCCCCAGGGAGGGGACCTGGCGGGAGATCACGTCGATCTCGGTGACCTCCACCGTGCGTGGGGTGCACTGGGCCAGGGCGTGCATGTGGCCGGGGCAAGTCAGTGGGGCGGTGGTGCAGATTCGGCCGCGCAGGCTCACACGTCTCCGCCTTTACCGGCCAACTCCATCTCCTTCGGGGTGAAGGTGCGCCCGCACAGGCCGCAGTGGTCCGGCCCGCCGGTGCCGTGCGGGGCGCACGGGTGCGGCGGCGGTTCCACCGTGCCGACGATCAACTCGGGCCAGCCGTCGCCGGCCGTGAGCACCTGCCCGTCGACCTTCAACTCCGCGGTCGGCTCCTCAGCCACCACGACGACCGAGGGCGGCTGCGCGCCGGGGATGTGCGGACGCAACGGGCCCTCCGGCAGCGGGCTGTGCGACGCGAACCGGTCGGCGGGGAACACGAACTGGCGGGTTTCGGAGGCCGGCACCTCGATCACCGCGTGCCGCCCGTCATGCTCGGGTTCGACGGTGCGGTCCGGGCCGGCGGAGTTGAACAGGAAGTGGACGCGGGAGTCGGTGGGGTAGCCCATGTTGTGCGGGCGGCGGCGCCGCAGCCGGCACGCGTACAGCGGCGGACCGAAGGTGTAGTCCCCGTCGGTGACCGCACCCACGTCGGTCAGGGCCCGCTCGAAGGCGTCGACGTCCTCGGGTAGGACCGGGACCGTCTCGTACTCGTTCTCCAGGAACAGATCCGCGCACTCGACCACGAAGATGATCTCGTCACCGCCGAGGTTGAGGGTCCAGTCGAGCTGCTCACGCACCTCGCACTGGTGTGCCAACCGGAGCATCCGCTCCAGGTATCCGGGGACGTTCATTCCCCGCCGCCTTTCTCAAAGTTGGAAGGAGGGGGCGCCGGATAGCCGGTGGCTAAAGCCGGCCTCGGCGCCTCGCCGGTCTGCGAAAACAGCGAGCGCCCACGGCGCCCCCTCAGGGAGATAACGATAGAGCCGCGATGACGTTGCGCGACCATCCCAACGGGGCGGAACCGGATAGATCATCCGACCGGGTGACCCGCCCGTAACCGGGGCCCGCAACCGCCGTTGACCCGCAACTAGCTGGGAACTCTCACACCTAAAAGGTTGTGGGACAACATCATCCGCCGCCGTCGAACCGACCGTGCAACCTGCCGTGCGGGTCTGGACGACCCGCACGGCGATTACGAAGCGTCACGGCTGTGCGGGTGGGTCCCCGCCGTTCACCTTCGACACCAGCGAGCCGGAGAACCGGGTCATCGCCGTCTGGGTACGGAAGATCCCGTGGTGCGCCTCGGCCGAGATCTCACAGAAGTGCCGCAGCCACGGGTCTGCCGCGTGCCGGGCACCCCATTCGAGCTGATCGACCAGATTGATCACCTGGCCGTTGATCGCCGCGCCACGCCGCTCCAGGCTGGCAGCGAGCTGCGCATCGGTCGGGTTGAACGCCACGACCAGATCCCCGTTCTCGTCGGCGAAGCAGAACCCGATGCACTGGTCCTGGCCCTTGGCCAGCCGGCGGGCCTCCCCCATGGCGTTGTTGAACAGGTGACCGGGCGGCAGCCGCAGCGCGTCCTGCACCATGGCGTAGGACCACTCCTGCTGCGGGCGCTCAGCCAGGAAGTCGAAGATGAGCCGACCCCAGTTGCGCACCGACGATTCGCGCGGCATCAGTTCTCCTCGGTGAGCAGGCTGGCGATGTTGGCGTCGGTCACGCCGGTGTCCTCGGTGCTGAACAGCGACTGCGCCCACTGCCCCATCGCGACCAGACGCACCCCGAAGTCGCGGCCCAGCTCCCGCTGGTTCGGGGTGAACTGGGCCCCGGACGCGGCGAGCGCGCCGACGAACGAGTCCAGCGTCATCAGCAGCTTGGCCATCTCGTTGAACAAGTTGTTCGCCTGGGTGGCCGCACGGATCTTCTTCTCCCCGTCGGACAGGTTGCGAGCCGGCTTCGGCTCCGAGCGGGCCTTGCGTGCGGCCTGCTTGACCGCGTCCGGGCCGGCGGCGACGACCTCGCGCTGCTCGTCCTTGTCCAAGCTCAGCAGCGTCTCGGCCGTCTTGACCCCGACATCACCGGAGTCCATGGCGTCGACCAGCTCCGCTGCACCCTCCTCGGTCACCTTCCTGTGCCGCTTGATCGTCCGCGCACCGACGTTGAGCTTCTTGGCCGCCTCCGCGATGGTGGCCGCCCCCGCTGCCCGGCCCGAGCCTTCCTCAGAAAAGGGGCCCGCGGGCCCCTTTTTCGCCGGCCGCCCCTGGACATAGGTCGACATCTTCGACGCCGCCTTCAACCGCTGCGGAAACGTCAGGTCGCGGCGGCGCAGGTTCATGTCCGTCACGTACACCACCGCGGCGTGCACGTCGCCGTCGAACTGCTCGTAGTCGCGGTCCGGGTCAAGTTCGACACCCATCAGCTCCGCCGCCAGGTGCCGGTTGCGGCCGTCGAGGATCATGCCCTCGAAGATCTTGATGGGGATCCGCAAACCGTTCTTCGCGATCGACTCGGCGAGCTTGCGCAACTCGTCGTCCGGCAGCGGCGGGAACGCATCGGCCAATGGGTGCACCTTCAGCGGCACCGGCCACGCTTCGTTCATGTTCTTCACACCAGGTGATACCGATCGAACCGGCTCGCGATAAAGCTGCACACTCATCCGGGTGTTGAGACTTCCAGAGCACACAGCCGTGCTTAAGCGGCCAGGATCACGGGATGTTCGATCATCCGGGCCGCGGAGCGGCCATCCGGATCAGTTGATAGTGCAGGCAACGCCTGCTAGCTAAATGGTTGCAGAGTGGTCCCCCCTTGCGGGAGAACCACGAAGCAGCATTAGGCCCTTCGGGTCGGGTCCACACCGTTACGCGTCAGACCCCGTGACCGGGAAGTGTCTGCGGGTCGGGCAGGTCAGCGTTCTCACGCACGGACCTGCCGAAGCTCGGCAGGCTCACGCCCGCCTCGCCCCACCGCCCCGGGTACGCCTTTATCCAGCCACCCGCAGACTCAGGGACACGCGTGTTCACCTTCTGAGGGACCGGACGCGCGGCCGGGTGCTTGATAACCGAGCTGTTCTAACCCTCGGACCGGTTACGGGATGCCTGGCGCCGACACCGGCAAGCGCGCCACGCACAGTTCTACCGATCACTCACCCGTGACCTCCACCCGCCCCCACCCGTTGCGCAAGATCGTGACCAGGTTCCACGGCGGCGCTGCCGTACCCGCGCTCTTCTTCGTCCTCGCCGGCTCCATCTTCTCGGCCTTCGCCGGGGTCCTCGGCGTCGCTGCCGCCGGCTCCTTCGCCCCGGAACCTGACGACTACCTCACCGAATACGAAGCAGCTTCACTTGCCACCCTCGTGGGAATCCAGAAGCTCGCCGTATTCGCCGCGGTCGGCATGTTCGCCATGACCGCCGCCATGTTCTTCGTTGGCGCGGTGCTCGTCACGGCCCTCCACGACCGGCGGTAATCACCCATGCGGGGGCTTGCTCATCGCGGGACGGGTGACCGTCCTTCGCCAGGCGGCCGATCCCCGGCCGAGTGAAGATTGCCGATTCACTGCTGCCCGGGTCTCGATCGCCAATACGCTCCTCAGCGCTGGAACGACAAGGGCATGATGTGAGGAGTTTCTCGTGACCGAAACCGCGCGGTCAATGAAAGTCGTCGTGATCGGGCAGGGTTACGTCGGTCTCCCGCTTGCAAAGGCGGCCGTAGACGCAGGGCATACAGTCGTCGGCTTCGACATCACCGAGTCGACCGTCGCGATGCTCAACGCAGGCATCAGCCCGATCGATGACGTATCCGCCGCCGACCTGGCCAAGATGCTCAACACCGGGCGTTACGTGGCGTCCAACCGCCCGGCGGACCTAGTGAACTTCGACGTCGCGGCGATCGCCGTACCCACTCCGCTCCGAGATGGGCTGCCCGATCTGACCGCCGTCACCGCCGCCGGGCAAACAGTGGCCGACTGGCTTGAGCCCGGTGCTCTCGTCGTTCTTGAGTCCACCGTGGCGCCACACACGACTACCGATGTGCTCATGCCGCTTCTTGACAGCCGCAACCGCCACGGGCTGGTCGCGGCCGATGACGGCTACCACCTCGGCTTCTCCCCGGAGCGCATCGACCCGGGCAACGAAGTGTGGAATCTGCACAACACGCCCAAGCTCGTGGCCGGGGTGACACCTGCCGCAAGGGCCGTAACCGCGCTGCTCTACTCCTCGTTGTGTGAGCAGGTAGTGCTGTGCCCAACAGTTGCGGTGGCGGAGCTGGCGAAACTGCTGGAAAACACCTTCCGGCAAGTCAACATCGCTCTGATCAACGAGTTGGGCAGGCACGCGAATGAGCTGGGCATCGACATCTGGGAGGTCATCGCGGCAGCCTCGACCAAGCCCTACGGCTTCATGCCGTTCCGGCCCGGCACAGGGGTGGGAGGTCACTGTCTCCCGGTAGACCCCGTGTTCCTCGCTCGCCGGGTGGAGACCTCACTCGGTCAGGAGTTTGCGTTTGTCGACCTCGCGATGCGGATCAACCGGGGCCAGCCGAAGTACGTCGCAGAACGCGCCCTGCGCGTCTTGAACGACGCGGGCGTGACCCTGAAGGGCGCCCATGTGCTCGTTCTTGGCGCCTCTTACAAGGCCGGCACAGGTGACATTCGCGAAACCCCGGTCACCGATCTAGTCCGTGCGCTAGTCGAGTGGGGCGTGGAGGTAGAAGTTTGTGACCCGCGCGTCGTCACGCTCGAACAGTTCGCGTTCGACACCGGCGCGCAGGCAGTACAGCTCAACGGGCTCGCCCGCGTGATCCCCGAGTACGACCTCGTGGTGCTGGCGACCGACCACGACGAATTCCCGTACGAAGCCATCGCCCGGGATGCCCGCCGTGTGCTCGACACACGCTGTCGGCTGGAGCCGGCGGCGAACATCCAACGGTTGTAGAGGAGAAGTGAGTTGACGGGTAGCTTGCCCAAAACCGGTCCCGGAGCAGCGCTGCTGCTGTCGCTCGGGGGTACGCAGGTCGGCGTACCGTGGCCGGTTGCGATCGCCGGGATCGGCGTCTCGCTGCTGACCGCCGGAGTGTTGCTGGTCCGGTTCGGATTCCGGCGGAACCAGGGCGTCGGCTCGGCGTGATTAAACCAGGCCCGGCGCCTATCTCCGTGCGGTTCAACAGGCGCCGGGCTTGGTTCGCAGCCAGCCTGCTCCTGATGCTCCTGCCGGTGTGGGGGATGCACCACCTCATCACCATCTTCAGTCAGGAGCACCTATCGACCCTCGGACTCGCGTCCATCTACTTCTGGCTCTACGCCGCTCTAGTTTGGCAGCTCATCTTCAGCCATCGCGAGAAACCAATCTCCTGCACCGCTGAGGAACAGGCTCGGATTGATCAGCTCAAGGTCGCAGCGATCATCCCGCTGTACAACGAGGACCCCGATGTTGTCCGCCAGTCGATTACCTCGATCCTTCGGCAGACTCGCCCGCTGTATGCCATCTCCGTGACAGACGACGGATCTACTGCCGTGGATTACGAGGCCGATGACACAGTCTTGTGGTTCCAGCACATGTGCGCGGAGTACGGCGTCGTGGGGCATTGGCACCGCCGGCCGAACGGCGGGAAGCGGCAAGCCCAGGCAGCAGCCATCGCACACGTGCCCGAGGCCGACATCCTTTGCCTCATCGACAGCGACAGCCTCCTCGATCCCCGCGCGACCGAGGAGGCGATGAAGGGTTTCGCCCGTCCGCAGGTGATGTCCGTAGCCTCGATGGTGGCCGCCGCCAACACGAATCAGAACTTCCTCACCCGGCTCATGGACCTGTGGTGCGTGACCGCTCAGTTCTCCGACCGCACGATGATGTCGCGGTTCCGCTCAGTCCTCGTGAACTGCGGCGCGCTGGCCTACTACCGGTCCGCGGTGGTCCTCGACAACCTCGACGGCTACCTCAACGAGCGCTTCGGTCGTAACGAGATGAAGATCAGCGACGACAGCCTCATGACCCTCTACGCGTTGCTGCGCGGGGAGACGGTCCAACAGATCACCTCGTGGGCCTTTACCTATATGCCGACGACCTTCAAGCACCACAAGAACCAACAGATCCGGTGGATGCGGGGGAGCTTCATCCGTTCTTGGTGGCGGTTCCGGTATCTTCCTGCAACCCGATTCGCCTTCTGGGGTCATCTGTTCAGGTGGATCCAGTACGTGATGGCGACCTCGGTCTTCCTGGGGTTGCTCGTGTCCGGCCGGCTGAGCACCGCAGAAGCCATCATTGTCGGTGTCGGCGTCCAGTTCACGTGGGCGTACGCAGTGATGATCCGCTACTTGGCACTCGAACGTACCGACGAGTCAGCGCGGTACCGATTCTTCACTTTTCTGCTCTACACGCCTCTGGCAACGTTCTGGGCGGCGACCCTTCTCCGGGTGTGGCGATGGTGGTCGGCGTTCACATGTCTCAACATGGACTGGGGTACCCGCAAGAAGGTCGAGGTTGCCGTTGCGGTCGAGCCAACCCTGGTTGCCAGGCCCGCTCGTTACCGGCCCCGACACAGCGCCGACTTCACTGACACGATTGCGATCGATACCACTGCACTGGTCCAGTCACCGGTGGATGTGGTTAGACGTTGAGCACAGACATGAAGCGTCTACGGTGGGTGGGAGCGGTTGTTCTGCTCCCCCTAGCCACCATCCTCACGACCGGCCTGAACGGACTGACGACCCGCGGCACCTGGCAGAACGAGTACGTCGCCTGGTATGCCATCACCTTGTCGCTTGACGACCTGTGGCGCCTCTTCGGCGTGATCGACGTGGTTAAGGCGGCCTACTTCGTGCCCATGCATTTCTGGGTAGCGGTCGTGGGTGATTCGCAGGCGGCGCTCCGTGCGCCATCCCTGGCAGCCATGTGTGTCGCCGTGGTGTCGACGTCGCTAATTGGACGGCGCCTGTTCGGAACTGCCGCCGGAACGGTGTCTGGAATGATCCTGGCCTTCACGCCGGCTGCGATCCGGTACGGGCAGGAGCTTCAGCCTTACGCGTGGACCCTGGCAGCGGTAACACTGTCCACACTTATCGTTCTGTACGCGATGCCTAGTCAGTCACGTCTACTGTGGATCAGCTACTGGGCGGTGACCACCTTCGCCGGATGGACGCACGTGGTATCACTAGCCATCTTGTTGGTTCACGGTTTGTTCTTCCTCCGGGCGATGTACGAGCAGGACCGGGAGAAGATGCCGCTGTGGCCGGTTGCGGCCGGGCTCACTGTGGCCGGCACCATGCCGATCATCCTGCTTGGCTCCAAGCAGTCCGGGGCGATCTCTTGGATCAAGATGGGACGCAAGGAGCTGCTCAACTTCCCGGCCGACATGTTCATGTCGGCGCCCGTCGCCGCCGTCGTCTTGTCCGCCGCCGCTCTGACGATCACGACCTCGTTCCTGCTCCGGCGCCAGCGTGCCGACGTCTCCATCCTCCTGATCTGGGCTGTCTTCCCGCCGCTCGTCGGCGTGGTCACCTTTCCGTGGCTGCACACCTTTCTTCCGCGCTACTTCCTGTTCACCCTGCCGGCTTGGATCCTCCTCGCTGGCGCACTCAGCGCGCCGGTCCTCCGACGCGCCTCGCTTCGGTACATCGCCGTGAGCGCAGCAGTCGGCTGTCTTCTCGCAGTCGCCGGGCTTGGTGTCGCCGGACGGGAAGTCGCTCGTCAATCCCCGGTCGACGGGCGGCCTGACTTCCGGACGGCGGTGAACATCATGGCGGCCCGCCAGCAACCCGGCGACGCGATCGCATACGGCGGAACGGCCATGTCGTGGATCCGCCAAGCGGTTGACTACGAGTTGCGCGGACGGCCGAAGCCGGTCGACATCTTCCTCGGCAAACGGAGTCAAGACATGGGCTGGTACCTGTCCAAGGAGTGTGTCTACCCGCCGACGTGCGCCCTCGGGGTCGACCGGGTCTGGCTGATCACTACAGCCACCCCAAAGGACCCGACGACCGAGCTGTACAAGGTCAAGGCTGAGGTCCTGCGCCGTTGGTTCACCATTGTCGAGATCCACCAAGCGACAAAGGTTCGAGTCGTTCTGCTGGTACGGCGACCCGAGCTGACCAGGGTCTAGCTCTACCAGCGCTTCGGGCGCTGCAACGCGGTGAGCGCCTGAACGCAGGCAGGACAGACACGCTTGAACGCCCTGGCATCGCCGGGGCGTTCTGTGTGTGCGAGGGAAAGCTTGCCGCCGCAGAGCGTGTCAACGGCCTCGGTCTTGCGAGCCTGGGTCAGGACGTCGATGAGGTGCCAGTCGCTGTACTGCTTATTGGCATCCCTCGTGGTGCGGGTCCAGGTGCGCCGAAGGATCACCGCGTCCGGCTCGGTCATTCAGTCTCCTTGTTCGCCACCCGGGGCCGGGAGCCGGCGCAGGATCTCGGTGAGCGCGGCGTCGACCGAGTCGAAGCGAGCGTCGTGCGCGTCCGACCGGGCGTCGATCTGGTCGAATCGGCCGTCGTGGGCTCCGATGCGGGCAACCATGTCTCCGTCCCGCTGGTCCATCGTCTCGACCTTGACGACCAGGCCTTCGATGGCCCGCGCTGTCCGGGCCTGCCCTTCGGCGAGGCTGGCGATGTCGCCCCGGGTGCTGATGACGACCTGGCGGATGTCACCGAGGCGTACGTCGATGGCGTCGAAGCGGGCGCTGAAGCCATGCTTGAGCGTCTCGACTTCCCGCTCCAGTTGATCAATGCGACCAAGCGCAGCTTCGAGCCGCTCGGCAAGTTCGTCCACGGTGGCCATGTCACAAACTCTACCCCGCGTGACACTGATGTTCGCCCTGGTAGCGAGGCTGTCACGGCTTGTCCGTGTCAGGGACTTCGGCAGCCTGTACGTACTCGATTTCCACGAAGTCGACGCCGGTTTCCCGCACCATGGCCTCTTTGTAGTTCGCCTCCTCGGCGAGCCAGCGCCGCGGCAGCTTCGGGGAGAACTGCTGCGCGGTGCCGTCGAGGATGAGGCAGGCGACACGGGTCGCCTTGTGCATGAACACGATGGCGCCGCGGGCATAGCCGGTGACCCAGACGCTGTGGGCGGCGACCACGCCCCGCTGCACCAGCTCCTCGGTGACACGCGGGGCGTAGATGAGGCAGTCACCGTCGACGGGCTCGTCGGGCCAGCCGAAGCGGATCATCACGTCGATGATGGCCGAAGCGGCGCCGGGCGGGACGAGCGCTTCATCGAGCGAGTAGGACACGGGTTCTCCTATTCAGTGGTGTAGAGGCCGCCCAGCATGAGCGCAGGGTCGTTGTGGAGCTTGTTGCGGGCCCTGTCGTACCGGCGGGTGGTGCGGGGGTCTGCGTGGCCCAGGGCGTCCTGGACGTCCTTGAGGGCGGCGCCGTGGTCCAGGGCGTTGGTGGCGAAGCTGTGCCGCATGCCGTGGGCTCCGAGCCGGTCGGCCTGCTCCAGCGCTGCGGCCTTGGCGATCCGCTTGACGACGTCGTACACGCCGGTCTTGGCGTCGATGCGGCCGTAGGTCTTCTCGCGCGTGATCGTGACGAACAGTGGGCCGGGAGCGTCGCCGCGGATGGCGAGGTACTCATCGAGGGCTTCCAGGGAGTGCGGCGGGATGGGTCGCTCGCGCAGCTTGCCGCCCTTGGCGATGTAGCGCAGGGTCCGGAAGCCCTTGTTGTAGGACAGGTTGCTCATGTCGAGCTTGGCGATCTCCGCCCGGCGCGGGCCGAGGTCGGCCAGCAGCCGCAGGACGGCCCGGTCGCGGAACGCGGTGAGCTGCCGCCAGTGACTGAAAACGGTGCTGAGCTTGGCCAGCTCGTCGGCCTTGCGCAGCAGTTTCTTCATGTCGGCGACTTCCAGCGCCGTGGTCGCCGACTCGTCCCGGTTGACCGCCGGCCTGGTCACCCCGTCGACCGGGTTGCGGTCGGCCTTGCCGTTGACGCAGAGGAACTTGTACCAGGAGGCCAGCACCGCGATCCCCCGCGCCACCGTCGCGGGAGACCCGGCTAACCCGGCCATGTACCGGGTCACGTCGGCGGGCCGGGCGGTCACCGGGTTCAGCCCGTCGGACTCGGCCCAGGTCAGCCACTTGCCCAGGTCCCGGAAGTACTCCGTGCGGGTCTTGGGTGACCGTTTCGACGCCAACCAGGTGGCGGTGAGAAGCCGTAAGCCGTAGCGGTCGTCCGGGTCGTCCTCGGGCAGGCCGGGTAGGACAAGGACAGCGTCCCGGATGGCAGGCAGAAGGTCGGTGGAAGCTAGAGGCGCAGCAGTCATGGTCGGGACGGTAGGTCGTCCCGGTTGCAATCAACCCCCGCTTGACCAGCGGTTTTAGCGGGTGCCTCAGTTCATCGATGGGTTCTGTCCCCTGCGATACTCGGATGTCCCTGTTCGGACCATACTGTCCACCAGGTGATCTAGGTCACTCGCGGAGGTGAGCAGACACTGGGCGACCCGCATGATCTCCATCGGGGTCAGGCCGGTCTTCAGCGCCCAGGTCACCGACAGGTGCTCCGGTTCGGCGTCCACGTCGTGCACGTACAGGCTCAGCACCGCGTTGGCCTTGTCCCGGGTCAGGTGGGCCATCTGGTCCTTCATCTCCTGGCGGATCTTGTCGAGGCTGTCCTTGAAGTCCCGGCGCTGCTTCTGGGTGTGCATCAGGTGCCAGATCAACGCCCCGGCGATCATGCCGACCGCAAGCGCCGCCCAGTCCGGAAGAAACATGCCGGAGAACACCAGCACGAGGACGCAGACGAAGATGATCGGATTGGTGTGCCGCAGCCACCAGCGGCTCAGCGCGTTCATGACGAGGCCGTGTCCAACTCGATCAGCCAGGCCAGGCACTGACCCATGCTCGGGTGCACCCAGATGCCCCGGCCGTGCGGCCGGCAGGTCTCCTGCTTGAACATCGGGCAGCAGTGGTCGGGCCACTCCATCGCGTCAACCACGACGTCGTGGTGTTCCTCGAAGTAGCGGACGGGCTCCGCGAGGCAGGCGGCGTGCGGGTCGGTCACGCGTCCGCCTCGGCGAGCACGTTCTTCACCGCGATTTCCGCACCGTCAGGGTGATACGGCGGGTTCATGTTCCAACCGTGGGCCCAGCGCTGCCGACCGTCGCCCCAGTCCTTGGTGACGAAGCGGCGGAACGAGTCGTTGAGCAGGATCAGGTGCAGTTCTCGCTTGCCGCGGATCTTCTCCCGGTCGTAGAAGCTCTGCATGCTCCACTCCCGTAGCACCATCGGCGGCGCCGCGGCCCGCATCATCTCGCCCTTGTGCAGGCCCTTCCAGAACTTGTCGATCAGGTCGTAGTTCTGCTGCTCGGGCCAAGCCAGCTCCTGGCAGTAGCGCCAGGTCATCAGCGCGGAGATGTTGAGCTTGGCGGTGTTGTAGACGTTCTGCGCGGCGTTGTAGTGCAGCCCGAGGTCGGTGTGGGTGGCCAGGAACATGTCGACGTCGACGTGCTCGTCACGCACGCCGGCCCAGTTCTGCCAGCCGCTAGGCGGGCGATGCCCACGCATGACTTCCAGGTAGCGCATGGCCAGGCGCACGGTGGCGCCGGTCTGCGACTTCGGCATCCGCCCGGCGATGCGGAACACGTCGTTGAGCGAGCGCGGGCGACCGTTGTCGAAGAACGGGAACATCCATTGCGGCACGCCGCGGAGGACCATGAAGCCGACCTGGTCGACCTCGTCCTCCAGGCCGGCGAGGGCGGTGAAGCGGTGCCGGCCGTTCATCTGCAACCCGTCCGGGTCGAAGAGAATCGGGGAGTCCGGCAGGAAGTGCACGAACCGCCGGGTGCGCATCAGGGTGCGCCACCGGTTGACGTCACGCACGCCGAGCGGACGTTGCCGGAACTCCTCGTTGGCGTCGGCCTGGGCGATGACCTTGCCCGCCTTGGTTGGGGTGAACCACTCGTAGCTGATCTTCCACGGCGGCTTCCCGTCGAGCTGCTGAACGGGCTCGATGTGTTCCTGGGTCTCGTCCACGCCCGCGGTGGCGCCGAAGACGAATTTTGTCTCGACCTCGGCGGCCTTCGGTCGTGTCGTCTTCTGCGCGAGCCGGGCTGCCATAGCTTTGAACCCCCATCGATTCTTCGTAACGTGACGGTCAGCATAACGACGGTCACCCGCAGGAGGTAACGGTTCGATCATTCGCGTTACCCGAGCGGGTGATCACCGTTGCGCCAGCATGAACTGGCGCATCGTCATCTGCGTATTCCGACGTCGGCACCGGGTACCAGTTGTCGACCTACCCGTCCATGCGGGTGAGCGTCAAATGCGGCTGCTGACGCTAGGACCGGCGCGGCACGTCCGGGTCCGCCCGCAGATAGACGCGGTTGCGTTCGTCTGCCGGTAGCACACCCAGCGCCATCATGGTGGCCTGGCAACACAGGCAGGTCGTGCGGGTCCTAGGAGCCTGGACCTGACCTATCCCGAGCCACCCGTCCTCCCGGCACCAGAAGCATTTGACGAGCGTGTCTTCGATGTCGGTGTTCCGCCAGGACGGGACGGCCTCCAACGCCTTCGGTACTGGTCCCTTGATCCCCGGCCGGATGAGTAGGAAGGTCAGCAGCGGCTCGAAGTCGAGATATCGACGTTCGATGATCGCCGCTCGGCGGCGGAAGCCGGGGATCTCCTCTTCCAGCTCCTCGTCGGACTTCGATGACCCACCCGGCAGTCGAAACACACTCAGGAGCCTAATGCAACGCTGCGTTGATCACGCGGCCCGGACCGATTGGACGTCCGCCTTCTCCGCGTACTCGTGGTTTTCCCCGACGTACACGGCATAGACGAAGATCCGGCCGTTGATCGTGCGCTGCACGGAGAAGTAGGCGCCCGCCGGCCCGAACCAGCGGGTTTGACCGCCGTTGATACGAGCGACCGTGGACCCGGCGTTGCTGCCGCCATCCTCCAGGACGACACCCCATTCACCAGGATTGTCACGCAGCTCGCGGGCGACGATGGGCCACGGCCGACGCCGCGGACCCGAAGGAACGTAGCCGGGCCCCGGTGGAACCTCCCAACGGAGGACACCTACGAGGTCTTCGTTGATGTCTGTCATACGAATAAGGCTAGGTAGCAACTACGCAGAGCGAAAGCCGGATTACACGATCGGCATAGAATCTTGCGCTCCCGCAATCAGCTACATAGCTACGGCCACTTAACGGCGGCGTTCGATGTAGGCAACGAAAGAGCCGGGGGCGGGGCAGGCGGGATACTGTCGCCAACGCACAGATCACGTGCATCACCCTCCCGAGTGAGGGTTGCGCACCGTTACACTGGCCCACCCACAGCTACGCAGGAGGTGCGTCAATGGAAAGGCCCGAACACGCCGGCCGCCTGCGTCTGCTGCGCTTGCAGAAATTCGAAGCAGCCAAGGACCTGGCCGCCGCGCTCGGCTGGCACGCATCCAAGGTCAGCCGGATAGAACGCGGCCAACAGCTCCCCACCTACGACGACGTGTACAAGTGGACGCTCGTCTGTGGCGGCGTAGAGACCGAAGCCAAATCGATCTTCAGCCAGGTCCGCAAGGCGCACAACGCCCGCTCCTGCCAGCCCATGGTCATGGGCGTCACTGTGTCCGACCGGGCCATGCACCGCCTGATCGGCTGGGCCAGCGACCGCGGCTACACCGTGGACGAAGCGATCATCGTCTTACTCGGCCACTGGGAAGCCAGCGACGAGAGGAACTAGGGCCGGAAGTCGTCGTGCACAACAACCCTCGACAGCTCGAACCAATCCTGCACCCGCCAGTAATGCAGCCGGCGCGCCCCCGGCGAATCCTGCTGCAACGCCACCCGCCAGCACACACCCCCATCGTGACGTGTCACTGGCGAAGACGCCGGGACGTTGGAGTACCGCAGCGGGTGCGCATCCCGGGCACCCATCGTTGACGCCAATCCGGTCAGCACCTCGACCACCACGGCGACGACCTTCTCCCGGCTGACCCCTTCCAGCTCGTCCAGCGACGCCAGGAACTCCGGGCCGATGAAGAAATCCGCCAATGGCTTCGCCGCCTTTTCGCCCGGGGCGATCCGCCGGACCCACTCGCAGTAGACCTCGAACCGGAAGTCCTCTTCCGGATCGAGGAAGTATGGACCGCTGCCGACCTGCTGCTCCATCCGGTCAGTGAGCGACTTCAACTTAGCCAGCGCGGTCAGCCGGGCCTGATCCAGCTTGGAGTTGCGCTCCTTGACCTTCTCCAACTCCGAGCGCAGCCGGCGGATCTCCAGATCACGCGAATCAATCTCAACCTTCTGGGGCTCCAGCGGGCGGGGCGCCAGCCGGAGCACGTCGGAGATCAATTGGCCGGTCACCCGTTCCCGGTCATCAGGGCTAAAGGCGAACCGGAGGGGCGATAATCTGGGCCTGCTGACCCAATGATGGTCCACCGGATAGACCCGCGACGCTCCCCCGTACACCTGGCAGTCCTCGGGCATCTCATGGCTGAACGCCCACGACGGTTCCCCGGTCGGCAGGATGAACACCTCAGCCCGATCGCCCACCGCCGATTGGAGCGCCGCCGCGTCCGCGAACGGCTCGTCCTCCCCCTGCGGAGTGCTGACAACGACCGCGGGCATTGTCCTGATCCCGGGGATCAACAGCCGGTGCGCCAGCGACCTGGCCTCGTCCGGATTCTGGATGCGACGAAAATCCATCATGCCCCTTCAACGACGGACCAGGCTCGCGGTCACGCAGGTGCGAACAAGCTCTCACGGTAGACGTGAATGCCTTTACCTGCTGATACGTTCACACCCTGCCGGTGCCGCGGGTTCCAGGGCGGGGTTGGGTGCTACCGATCGGGGTTGACGTGTCCCCCGGGGCGGCCTTGGAGACGGGGCCGGTTACCCGCCCGACGGACGTGCCAACGCGGCGCCGGCAGCTTCCCGTTTCAGCCTGTTCCAGGAAACCCGGAAACTCTGGCCTGAGGAATTCTCACCGGTCAAGGTGAGAGCAGGCCGGCTCCTCCGTTCTCCGTTCCGGAGTTGAGCAGCTCGCAGGTACCCGACCCGGTTGGGAAGTCATCGCTCCTTGGGCCGGACTAGTCACCCGGCGACACCCGGGTCGGGGGCCTGCTAAAGGACGTTGAAGACGTGCAGGACGACGTTGAGCACGAGCGCGAGCGCCAATGTCGTCGGGGTCGGGTTCGTCACCCGATCGAGCCAGAGCTTGAGCTTCTCCATGCGGAAAGCGTAGAAGAACTGAAGCGCCCTGACCTGAGCCAAAAGTCCTGTTCGGACTAGGGCTCCTTGCTCTCGGCCCTGGCCGCACCCCACCCGGTCAGATGGTCGATCAGAATCGTGTACAAACTCATGATCGCCACCCAGAGGATCGACTCCCGCCACCACACGATCGTGGGATAAGCCAGGGCCAGCCACACCCAGAAGCCAGCCAGGTGGGCGCGCTTCAGGGCGCGAGGGCTGATCCGCACTCATGGTTCATCGGAACAGCCGAGGCCGGGTCTGCCACGCGTCAATGTTCCTGCGGAGGATCTTGGCCCACAGTTCATCGAGCACCGGCTGGAACGCCGGGTCATCGGCCTCGGGCACGAACCCTCTCCGCTGCATCTTCACCGCCGAGCGGTACACGAGGTACAGCCGGACGCGCTCGATCAATCCCATGCCCTGATGGTCCGGGTCGGGCTGCCGTGATCGGAAGGAAGGAGAGACGCCCGGCGGGGGAACCTAGGACCCCGCCGGGCACCCCACGCCTCCCAGTCCGCCGGGGCGACGCGATGGGCCGGGCTGGAACGCTGCGAACGGACCGGCCCGGGGGTTACGTTACGGCGTAACGGTTCTAGGTCACCAGGCATCGGAGCCTCGGGGTGGTGTCATAACCGCATCTCTACGAACGTGGAGACTGAGCTTTGACACCACCCTCTGACCTGGGCGATCATGCTCCGATGCGTAGCAAGCAAGAGGTCTGGACGCCTCCCGCGTTTGTCCCCCATCACCACGAAGGCCCGTGCGAGTGCGAACCCACCGTGGCCTACATCCGAGTGTCGATGGTGGGCGAGCGGGACCCCGAGTCGCTTCGGACGCCAGAGATCCAGCTCGACGCCTGCATCGAAGCGAGCCGGAACAAGAACCGGCGGATCGTGGCGGTGCTCCCCGACATCAACGCGAGCGGGCGAAACTTCCGCCGCAAGCGTGTCCAGGAAGCGATCGACATGATCAAAAAGGGCAAGGCCAAGAGCGTCACCATTTGGAAGCTCAGCCGGTGGGGCCGCAACGTCGAGTACTCAAAGCTCTACAAGGGCCAGGTCGAACGGGCTGGCGGAAAGGTTCACTCCGCCACCGAGGAATTTGATCTGACCACGGCCGTCGGCCGGTTCTCCCAGACGCAGGTCATGGCTTTTGACGAATTTCAGAGCGACATGATCGGGGAGAGCTGGCAGGCTGCGCAGCGCAAGCGTCGTGAAGAAGGTCTTCCCCATTCGGGCCGAAGCAGGTTCGGCTACATCTACATCTCGCGCGCGGTCATGAAGGTTGCCGTCGAAACCGAGAAGGAAGCCCACGACGGGTCTAACGACTGCGAGAAGTGCCAGCAGCGGCAGCCTCACTTTGTTCCTCACCCGGTCGAGGGACCGGAGCTGAAGAAGTGCTACGAGGACTTCCTACGGACCAAGACCTTCGGCCCCAGCGTCCGCCGTCTCAACGCGCTCGGACTCAAGACACCCCTTGGCAACAAGTGGACCTACCAGGCGCTGAGCCAGATGCTGGACAACGGCTTCGGCGCCGGCTTCATCAGGGAGAAGGAAGGCGAGCTGCTGGAGCAGGCCCGTGCGATGCGCGCTGCTGACGGCAAGCAGATGAAGAACGGCTTCGGGGCCTTCAACTCATGGCGCAAGGGTTCGCACAAGGCGATCATCGGCCCGGACACCTGGGAGTCGTACCAAGAGGCGCGCACCAGCGCGAAGCTCCCCGCTGCGAACAAGAAGGCGACGCACGTGTTGTCGTCGCTGCCGGTGTGCTCGCTGTGCGCCCGTCGACTCGTCACCCGTTACCCGGGCAAGAAGAAGTTGCACTCGTGGCAGTGCTACGTGTCCAAGCACACGATCTCGAACATCTTCGGCAACGCCACACTGATCAAGATCGTCAAGGAATGGGTGGTCGAGAACGCCGGCCCGGACGACCAGGTGGAGGCGATCGCCGACAAGCTGCGGGGCGGGTCTAAGGCCGATGACGTCAAAGCTCAGGGCGCTCTCGGCGGGGAGATAAAGAGGCTTCAGAAAAAGCTCGAAAACCTCCTGGAGATGCGCACCGACGGCGACATCTCCAAGGACGAGTACCGCGTGAAGAAGCGCGAGTACGAGGCCGAGATGGACAAACTGGCTACTGAGCTGAACACGATTCGTCGCGGCCAGACAGGTGCACGCCCGACCACGACGGCGTTTCAGGGCGTGCTAGATGTGTGGGACAAGGCGCTGCCCGCCGAGTTGAACGAGGCACTCTCCGAGCTGATCGGGATGATCGTGATCTCGCCCGCCTATGGCGTCAGGACCCACGACATCATGCGGCAGCGGGTCGAGATCGTCGGCGCGTGGGAGATGACGCTGCCGAAGTGGCAGCAGTTCCTGGACGCTCGCTACAAGCGGGCGAGCTGACGTCCGCGCTGCGGCGCTCGATGTTTACGTGGATCTCGGCGATCTTGCGCCAGAACGCCCGCTGGCATTCTTCCTTTGTAGGACTGTGCATGCCAGTTCTACAGATCTGGCCGTCTGTGGCATCAGTGACCGTGCGAACGCCAACCAGGTAGGGCTAGAGGCACCTTCAGTAGTCGAATCCAGGTGCGTTCGAGTCGGTTGATTTGACCGGCCGAAGAACGTTCGAGAGGCTGCTCGGTGTGACGTTCACGTGGGCAGACGCCCGGAGGAACACCGAACGGGTCCTGTCGGCCGAGCTGAAGGCGCAGGGCCTGACCGTTAAAATCACGGACCCTACGCAGGTTGCGCTGCTCACGCGATTGATCCGTGCCGCCCGGCGCAAGCAGGATCGACGTCCTGGTCGATAGTGGCGCTTATGTCAACCTGAAGGCTGCGGATACAGCGCGCCGCCGTGCGTACGAAGCCACTTCTTGTTCCGAGAGTCGAAAAACTCGTAGCTCTGGAGACTAACCGTCTCGCCATCCAGGAGATCCGTGTGACAGGGCAGACGGGACTCACCAGGCCGGCAGACGAATGATGGCGGGTACTCCACAGCGACGAAGGGATCGTCATCATTGGGGCTGAACCTGTGAACGCCGTTCGCCTCGACCGTGAACACTCCTCGCATTACC
>JACCDR010828052.1_pt1 | contig 40951 bp, 64 predicted proteins | sample 7446431 | NCBI WGS metagenome assembly JACCDR01 (sample SAMN15323443, study PRJNA562643) | freshwater metagenome | isolation source: river surface water | place: USA:Blue River Watershed | collected 2017-08-17
ACGATAGGAAAGTCACTGAAACTTACCAAAGATGCAGTACGCCACGCACTCAATACAATGGTAAAAAACGGCTCACTAGAGCGACGAAAGAGGCCACAGATGGGGATATTCTACCCTGTTGATAACTAACTTGCACAATACGCCACAGGGTGTACAATGTAGCTATACAAGTTTAAGCAAATAAATATGAGTATGCCAAAAGTAACACGCACAACACGAGAGAATGTACCAGGGTATGATCGCCCTATGACCGATGGAGAGGCAGAGATAGCGGCAGGACTGGATGCCTTCTTTGAGGAAGAAGATGCAAAAGAATTACTAAGAAATAAAAAGACAATTAAAGAAGCAAGCTGGCAAGAGAACCTAGAACGTATCATCACCAATGATTGGATTGTAATACCCGTGATTGTATTTATTAGCATCCTAGTAGCATCTGCACTTTCTATAATGACCTATGGCGCGGATTCGTTTATAGAGCAGGCGGGACAGATAATTTACGAGGTAAGAAACTAGAGTATGAATCAAAGAACATTCCACTTGACGTGTATATGCGTAATACTCATGGCTATATTATTCGTACTAAGTGCAGGCTTTAAGGAGAAAAAATTGAACATCGAAGGCGACATGAACCACGACAACCAACTCACCCTAGTAGACCTCAGTATCTTAGCAGAGAGAATAAGGAATCAGTAATATGAAAGAAATAAACCATAAAATAAAATGTAAGAATCCACAGTGCATTGGTGGGAGAATAGAAACTACAATTGAGGGTGACTCTGGGTATTCAAATTGGACAGTCATGGACGAAGGAGCGATTGAATTTAAGTGTCATGGGTGCGGAAAGTTTACCTCTACTGACACTTATAAGAAACCAAACGAGCCAGACAACTTTGAGGTTACTTGTTTGAAGTGTGGATCGACTGAGTGGAAAGAACATATACAAGATGTTGATGAAGAAACAGAAGAAAGCAACATTGAGTGTAGAAACTGCCACAGTAAAACATACGAAATTACCAATACTACTAAAAACACCGATTAGAGTATGAACCTAGAAGAATTAAAAGCAAAGGCACAAGAATTTCTACAAATGGCAGGATGCTATGTTGGCGACAATATAGTCATTGGAGAAGGCGATCTTGATGACCTAATCGACCTCACCCACCAAGCAACGATAGAGGAGTGTGTACGGATTATTGAAAGTAAGCTGGAAGAGTATGCTGCGCTAGAGCACGAGCGATGGAGTAAGTGGCAGAGATATATGCACGGTAAGTTGGACTTTAATGGTACTGATTATGTATTAAAAAATGAATTGTTTGAGCGTTGGAATAGGCAAATACATACTCCATACTGCAATTTGTCTGAAGAAGAAAAAGAAAGTGACCGCGATCAGGTACGACCATACCTCAACGACATGGTCACCACCATTACACGTAATAGTAAATAATATGAAGAAAGGATACTTGACCCTGAAGTGGGGAACACTAAAAGAATGGGATTTTACAGAGAATGAAAAGGCTATAGAGCTCATGAAGGAGTACAACTCTATAGGCTCATCAATGGGTGCAATGACGCAGAAAGATACACCACGTCGAAAAGAACTTATCTGTCAGATGATTGATGCGGTACCTGGGAAGATATTTCTTGATTGGGACGGTAAATACGTCACTAAGAAGGAAGCAAAAAAGTATGTAATGGAAGAATAATATGATAATCCCCTTCCCCTTTGACCTCATAGCGTACTGGACAGAAAAGCATAACGTACAGCTCAGTAACGAAGCACGTGATGAACTTGCAGAACTGTTCAGGACGTATAGTGAGAAACCAAATGTGAGTCGTCTAAAGATACGTGAGGACTCTCACATGGCAGATGCGCTTATGTACTCCTTACACGCGAGAGGAATCAAAAAACTGCCAACGTACAAGATCTGGTATTACAGACTCAAGAGAATTATGCGAAGGTTCATTACCAACGTAACTAAAGAACTATGACAACCCCCGCAAATGAGTGGCGTGAAGAAAGTGAGAAAGCTGTACGTGATTTCTGTAATCAGATAGCCATGCAACTGAATGCTTCAAACGACACCATGCAGGCTGTGCGACTATTCAGAAAAGAAATACCTAACCTCCTCGACACAGACCGCGCTCGGATTGTAGAGAGGATTTCAGAACTAAAGAAAAATGAACGCAACATGAAGAAAGGAGATGTAACGCTGGAAACGTATGATGAAGTAATGGTGTGGAACCAAGCCCTCGACCAAGCCATAGACATAGTAAAGGATATATGAAAGACATCCAAGAAACATACATGCAACAGATGGCAGAAAACCACGCTGTGAAAATAGACAATACTCTCTGGCTGGTAGTAAAGAAGAGACCAAAGTACATGCCGGCATTCTTGTACAAAATGGTCATCAAAGAATTAGTAGAGCTTCAAGTACACCGTAAGTAACAGTAAGATGGGTGGTTCATGGGGGAATGTAGTTTAAGGGAAGAACAACGATAGAAAGAGGTGCTGGTGTCGAAGCCAGCCTTTCCCCACGAGCCACTCATCACAGGCATAGGGATTATCAAGAGTAATTGAGAAGCGTATGAATGTATTTTTCGACAACACAAGCACAGCACCACGCAAAGCCAAAGCAAGAGACTTCACTTTCTACCTTGATGAAATAAAAAAGATGGGGTGCGAGTTTGAGAAACTTGAGGCGTTTTGTACCGATGGAGATATTCGACCGCCGTACGCCTATCAGTGGCGAGCGACTACGAAGTATCGAGTCGGTGAAGACGACCCGCACGAAGGAATAGGAGACACACCAATCAAGGCAATACACGAGCTATACAAATCAGTGAAGTATGAATATGAACATTCATACAACGAAGAAGACGAAATCTAACCCCCCACACAATCGAACAGAGGATTAACAAGATAAGCAATGAGGTATGAAATACATAGGACTACTAGGAGTGATCACATTCTTTATCTGTTTAAGTTTCTTTGAAAGCTCCGGCGATGGCCGCTTCACTAACGTCGTCGCAGAGTTTATTAGTCCATTTTCAGCGCTTGCAGTTGGATGGTACCTGGGAGACAAAATCGTAAGGGACTTCTTGGAAGATTAACAAACTAATCACATAGACAACATGAAATTTTGTGACCCAGTAGTATTTGGAGAACCATCAATCGTCGATTACATTATGCTGTGCGGACTTCCTGTGTATATAGCTATACTAGGATTAATTCTGCTTGCTCTTATTGGAACAATTTTGTTAAAAGACTAATCACATAGACAATGGAAATCGTAGCAATGTTGTTTCTACAGATCGTATGGCCAATATTTGTTGGTTTGTATGCAGGGAAACGCGGATTCACAGTATTTGAGGCTATTGGTATTGGCCTTCTTCCTTTAATGATGGTATTAGCATTAAAATAATTAATCACATAGACAATGAATGAATCAATATTTTGCCGCATCTTGGGACATAAGTTTATAAGACACATGCGCTTCATTGAAAACAGAAAGTACGAAGGTGAACCTTGTGTTGAAAGTCTTTTCGCATGTTCGTATAGATGTGGGCGTTGTGGGACTCCACGAGTATTAGAGACTAATAACAAGAAGACATGACTAACATTACAGAGATCGTGGAGGAGATCATTGGTGCATTGGGTAGACTAAAGACTCACAGTGAGTGGCTTGGTTCGGGTTATTCGCCGGAAGTACAAAGAAAATTACAGCGAGAAATCCTCACTCATTTCTTCACCACCCTCGAAGCTACCCACCAACAAGAACTAGAAGAGGCGTATCAGAGAAGTTATGCAGATGCCTTCAAGCCAAATAAGACAAAGTGGTACGCCCTAGAGCGATACACACGGGAAGTACTGGACGAAGACGAGAGTCTTGTCGACCTTGTTCAAAGGATGAGGGAGCGAGGTGTAGAGCCGGTGTACTCAAAGGGAGTGTATAAGGCATTAGAAGACGACACAACAGGCGTATAATTACAAAGGATGATGACATGTCGGACAGGGGACGGTGGCCACTGTCTCCACTCTGGCATGGCATTTATGTCAGACAAACATCCCTGTGTGCAAGGACGCGCACTGGGGTGACCAGTTCATTGAGAGGAAGCTGTATGCGTAAGACATTCGCATCGAGCCGACATCACCGCAAAGCGAAATCGCGAGGAGGTACCAACAAATCACGCAACATCTCAATCGTTCCCGATAAGCAGCACAGGGCATACCACACGCTTTTCGAGAACAAGCCGCCATGGGAGGTGGCTGAGATACTCACGGACACATGGATTGATCCAGACTACGTTCTGGTCTGTATACCACGACGACAGAGGTAACTACCATGCCGACCTGTGAAAAGTGCCAACACACGGCACCCGAGCAAGAAGACCTCTTTACGGAAAGCCAATTCGACTTCCGTAAGGACTTCATCACGTTCTACAGCCGTGGCGAGCGCAAGCACCACGTGTACTGCGCGAAGTGCTTCTACGGTGGCCGCAACCCCTACGAGGTGACGCGCCAACAAGTCCAACAACAGCACACGGGCCACGTCCTCTTGGCGGTGGAACGGCCCCGCTTCCAAGACCCCCGCGACAACATCCCCCACAACATGGGCGGTGGCAACGAACCCGTGGAGATGTGACATGCACAAGTACGACCTCATGCGTTCCGGCGGTGTGACCGTCGCATTCATCACGATGGTGGTGACCTTCTCGCTTCTCTACGAAGTCTTTCTCGACTAGTTCCTATGGCGCAAGGACGCGCCGCCAAATTGGGCCATCTTATTCACAGGTGGCCCTCTTTTTTATACATGAGGGTGATAGGATAGATAGATGGACGATAGGATTTGGCGAGAAGAAGGCACGGATATCTATTGGACAATGCGGGAGATACACGCGTGGATAGAGCAATCAAATAGATTTGAAGATGCACTCAATCCAATAGACGACGGCTGGCCTGATTACTTTAAGTACATTGATAGTTAAACTGTGGGGTGGCGGAATAGAAGCGTGGAGGTAGCGAACCACTGGTCAAGATGGAGAAAAGCCATAAGACGACGCGTAGACGCTAGGGTATTCGCGACGGGCACAAAGAGTCCGTTCTTCAAGGCCCGAGAGTATAATCATTGAAGAAAATGACTTATGCGAGGTGGATACTGGAATCCTCGCCCCCACAGTTTAGGTATGAAAACAGATAGAAACACATTAAAAAGAGCAGCATATCAGTATTTACTCGATCACACATTCCCTACAGAAAACGGGACTGTTGTTTCGTTCCTCTTGCCAAAGGAGAAAGACTTTTACGGAAAACTTATGGCACGCGAGAGAGGTGCGTATATCCGTAAAACAGAAACTGACATTACTATAGAAGCCACTGACTACAAAAAACAATTACTCAGCCTATACAACGACAGAGAAAGAGTACGCTTACGGAAAGCACGATTTAATCACTTAAAGCAAAATGGCTCTTTGCATATAAAAATACTGATACGAGTTAGTAAAATACTCTCTGATTACTTAGAAAAGAAGGCTGAATCAATACGAAAACATGAGTTGTAAAAAATGCGGAAAGAAACTACCTGTTCCAACATGGAAAACCTGCAACCAATGTGATAACCCACTACTCACCTTACATCTTGAAGAAATGCACCAATATAATTCAACTGAATACAAGGAAAAAGTAGCACGCTGGTCAAGAGAAAATGCTGACCGTATTGAACGTATGATGGAGGCAGCACGTGAACCGCTTACCATCGATGATTTTGAATACGCATGGCCTGAATACAGAGAGTTTAAACAGTGCTGGTGCTGCGGTATGGAACTTACTCGGAAACAACAGGACTATTGCAGCGGAATGTGTGAAAAGATGTACAGTTTATACCCAAGTCAATTTGGATTATACAGAAAGAGTGTAGTATAATTGTAGAAGACTTAACAGGACACGAGATTCATTTCTCGTGTAGGGGGCGGTGAGTATGTAAACATATATATATTTCAATACAATTACCCTCCTCCTACACGGCACATGAACATAACAAAAGCATACCCACCAAACTATGAGCGTATTATATCGACTTTCCCCTACGTTAAGCACGATTCCTCCGTCATATTCACATACGGAGACACCCTCTACGTACCAAATGGCGGTGAAATTAGCCAAGACCTTCTCACCCACGAGAAAACACACACAGTACAGCAAGGAGCATCGCCGGAAACGTGGTGGGATAGATACCTTGTCGACACAGAGTTTAGACTTTCACAAGAAGTAGAAGCATACAGAAACCAATACAAATCATTCTGTAAACGTATAGCGGACAGGAACAAACGATTTACCTACCTTCACGGCCTCGCAAGAGACTTATCAAGTGAGATATACGGTGGTATAATTACATACCAAGACGCAACTAAAAGAATAAAAACATGAAAATCACTATAGATACAGAATTTAATACACGCGCAGAACTCGATGACTTTGTACGATCTCGTCTCGGTGAGAACAGCGAGAAAAACATCAAGCACGAAATAGAACTCGACGCTGATGATGCTCGAAAGCTCTCACTTTCAGAAGAGACAAAAGTACATGGTGTACGGGTAGTTATAAAGTAATACAAAAAAACAATGTTTAGGAAGGTTATCGCACGAGGTGCTACGGCACAAAAGAAGTTTTTAGAAGGAGTGAACACTGTAGACGACATGATCGGCTCTACGCTCGGCCCCGCAGGTACAAATAAGGTCATACAGCGCAAATACAAGGCACCTATGATTACTAACGACGGTGCTACTATTGCACGTCACATTGTACTTGATGATCCTATAGAGGACATGGCGGCTCAGACGATTATCGAAATTTCAATGCAAACTGCTGAACAGGCAGGAGATGGTACTACTACCTCGGTAGTAATGGCCTCAGAACTTACACGGACAGGCTATGATCTTCTTGAGAAAGGCTCAAAGAAGACTTTTCTTGAAGGAGGTGAAAAGGAGGTGACTGCTATGCAACTCTGGAGACAGATCAATGATGAAAAGACAAAGGCAGTAGAACACCTCAAGGAAATGGCAGAAGACCTTACGGATGAACGCCTTAAAGACGTAATTGCAACCTCACTAGAAAACCTAGAATACGGTGAACAACTTGGAGAACTCTTTCAGAAGATCGGAAAGGACGGCTATATCGCTGTAGAAGAAAACTGGGCTACAAAGAAAGGTATAGATACTGAGGTAGTACAAGGTATGCGCTTTCTTGGTAAATATGCAACACCCTACCTTGCTATGTCTGCAAACAAGAAGGAGGCTATATGGGAGGACACACACATCCTGGTAACAAACCAAAAGATTGAGCATGTACATCAAATAGAGAAACTTGGTACAGAACTACTTAAGTCAGGAAAGCGTAAACTCGTTATTATTGGTGGGTACTCAGAAGGAGAAAGTGGCTTTTCTAAAGAGTTCATTGCTCAGATTGCCTCGGTGATGAAACTCTGGGCTGAGTCTGACGAGGTAAAGCGCAGTGGCATTCTCCAGGTACTTGCAGTAAAGGCACCAACACTCACGTCACAAGAACTCGAAGACGTAGCAGTATTCTGTGATGCAAAATTCTTTGATACAGCTTTGAAGCTCGACGTAAAGGACGCAAGCCTTGAAGATACCGGCTTTGCTCGCAAGGTATCCGTAACAGAAGACGAGGTAAACGTACTCGGTGGACGCGGTAATGTACAAGAGCGTATCGCAGTACTTAAACAACAGGCAGAACTCGAAAAAGATGAGATGTTCAAACAAAAGATGCTCAAGCGTATCGCCTCACTTGCCTCTGGAGTAGGAATAATCCGTGTAGGAGCAAGTACAGAGACAGAACGCTCATACCTCAAATACAAGCTCGAAGACGCAGTACTTGCAATTAAAGCAGCATGGGAGGAGGGTGTAGTACCAGGAGGAGGACGCGCATACGCACAACTTGCAGAACATCTCGGTACAGACTCAATCCTTTATCGTATGCTTATGGCACCACAAGAGCGTATAAAGAAGAACCTCGGAGTCTCAGAGCTTGAAATAGAAGACACTGTAATCGATCCGGTAAAGGTAGTACGTATAGCAATACAAAACGCATGTTCAGGCGCAGGGATGCTCATTACCTCAGACGGGGCCGTAGCAGAAGTAAAGCTCAACTTCATGGATTACCTAGAGAAAGCTATGAAGAAAGCACTGATGACCGATAACGATGACTTCCGTGCCTCAGAGAACCAAGATCAAGGAGCAGGACGATTCATTGATTAAAAATGAACTACGATAAAATAGTTTTGAGAAAGAAAGAAGGTAGATGGTACGGCATAGCCTACAGTATAAAAAAAGATGTCTTTATGATGGAACCGTCAGACTCACCAGGGGAAGCATTTGAAGTACTTAGTAATTACATAATATGACATACGAACTAGCAAAACAGTTAAAGGATGCGGGGTACTCACAAGAACTCACGAATGGTCAATGGGCGTATTTTACAGATAAATATGGGCACACTGAATCTGAACTGCATCTGATGCACAATGACAACGACGAGGGTTGCTTTTGCGGTAACGACTACTCGCATCGCTATTTTGACTACGGTGAGGCACACTGGACTAAAGTACCAACTCTCTCAGAACTGATAGAAGCATGTGGACGAGGTTTCCAACGGCTAGACCGACATAACTTAGTTGCTAACCCAGATACCTTTTGGGCGTTCAGTTCAAAGTCTGACGACGCCCGATTCGGACACGGCGACACTCCAGAAGAAGCAGTAGCAAACTTATACCTCGCTCTCAATGGAAAATAATGGTATAATACTCTCATACACGCTAATTAACATATTATGGGACTTTCAGCAGCATCAAAGAAACACTTAAAAGCTACAAAAGGGATAGCACCACAGGTACTCAAGAAGACTCTACGACCTGCACGGACAAGTAAACCTCTTAATCTACCCACAACGGTGCCAATGATTAAACCACGTCCATACACACCAGGAAGTGCAAAAAGAGGTTACACAAAGTACGCATAGTTACTAGCAAGGGAAGATTAGGAAGATGTAATGAAAGCAGGTAGAAAAACAGACTACTCAGAAAAGACACTTGTTCGTGCAAACGGGTACATTGATGCGTGTGGAGAGATATACGATGTAAAGGAACGCCCTACAGTAAAGGATGGTAAAGTACATGAAGAAACCTACGTAAAGCCTAAGATAAAACTCCCTACAGTAGAGGGATTAGCACTAGAACTTGACGTACATAGAGACACATTGTATGAATGGGCTAAGCAACATCCATTATTTTCCGACACTTTAGAGAAATTAAAGAAGAAACAAGCAGAGATGCTCATGCAATATGGCTTATCTGGTGACTATAATCCAGCTATAGCAAAACTTATTCTCTCTGCTAACCACGGTATGAAAGAAAAGACTGAAACTGACGTTACCTCAAAAGGAGAAAAGATAACCTCAATTAACTACATAGTACCTAATGGAGATAACGATACGACCAACGAGTAATCAGCACGAGTGCTACACAGCATTAAATACTACTGGTATTGATGAAGTGTTCTTTGGTGGTGGAGCAGGAGGAGGTAAGTCATGGTCTATCTGTGAATCACGGCTTATCAAAGCGTTACAGTTTCCAGGGTACAAATCATTCATAGGACGTAACGAGCTCAAGAGACTCATGCAGTCTACCTTCATAACGTGGAGCAAGGTATGTGTAAAGCATAAGGTACCTGAGTCTGAATGGAAACTAGATGGGAAGTACAATGTTATTGAGTTTCGGAATGGCAGCAAGATAGACTTACTCGATGTGAAGTTTAATCCAGGTGATCCACTGTATGAACGCTTCGGCTCACTTGAATACTCTGATGGTGCTATAGAGGAAGCAGGAGAGACACACCCACTTGCACGAGAGGTATTAAAGACACGACTCAATCGTCACCTTAATGATGAATATGGTATAAACCCTTGTCTTCTTGATACAGGAAACCCTAAAAAGAACTGGACATACCATGTGTTTTACAAACCGTGGAAGAACGGCACACTACCGGACAATATGCGCTTTATACAAGCTCTCTATAGTGATAACCCTCATGCTCAATCGTCATATGAGAAGACTCTATCCGGTATAAAAGACAAAGTAATGCGCCAACGTCTTAAAGAAGGTAACTGGGAATACGAGAATGATCCATCGGTACTCATGGACTACGAAGCAATTACTGACCTCTTCACTAACCACCTACCTACAGAAGATGAATACGGCTATGAAATACCACAGGAAAGATACGCTACTGTGGATGTGGCACGCTTCGGAGGAGACAAGATTGTGTGTACGCTATGGAAAGGATGGAACGCGTATAAGATTCAATACAAGGAGAAGCAAGGGCTAGAGACTACAAAACTATGGCTCAAAGACATACTGAGTAAAGAACAGATACCCTACTCACACACGATAGCCGACGAAGACGGGGTAGGCGGTGGACTCGTGGACATGATGCCTGGTATTAAAGGATTCATAGCTAACTCTTCACCAATAGAGCTTGAGAGCGTTGATGAGGCGTATGATGATGAGGATGAGAAAGAAAAGGAGCCACGTAAGATGTATGCAAACCTCAAGACACAATGTGGGTATGTTCTTGCTGAGAAGGTAAATGCACGTCTCTGTGCGGTACACACTGACGATACAGTAGTAAAGACATGGCTCATAGAGGACTTAGAACAGATAAAAGAAGCAAACATTGACTCAGACGACAAAAAGAAACGTCTTGTCTCTAAGGATGAGGTAAAACAAATCTTAGGTAGATCACCTGACTTCGGAGATACGTTCTTAATGCGCTCTTTCTTTGAGTTGCGACAACCACGAGTCGAAGAAGAAGTAACACAATACAGGCCACAGTGGATCAGTAGACGAAAGTAGTTGACACTTTTTATTACAAGTATGGTATAATACAGATTGCGAGGGAAGCGCAACTCTACATTTAAATGATCGATCAGCTTTTACGCAATGAGCGTGGAGACATAGCAAACGGAATTTCTGCGTATCAGCCTTCTAGTGAAGAGCAAGATTTGTGTCTCTTAGTAAAGAAAGCCTATCAAGCAGGGGAAACAATACAGAATACTCCCTACAAAGAATTTAATAACAAGACGCTCATAGAGCGCACCAACGAAGATCAACGCGCATGGCTCTCATGGACACCAGAACCCTTTGAAGGAGAAGATGACTGGCGATGGAACGGTGTACGACCTATCACCCGTAACAAGGTAATCGCAACCGCAGCACACCTTACCGCACAACTACTCATTCCAAACGTCTTTGCTCAAAACGATGACGATGAAGAAGACAAAGCAGCAGCAAACGTAATGCGTGAGCTACTTGAGTACAATATCAAGCGTTCTAACTATGAAACAGCCTTCCTCTATGGAGTCATAGGTGCTTTAGTGAACCCTGTCGTGTACTTTAAAGTAGATTTTACACAGGCATATCAAGAGATATGGGGAGCTGATGGTGACAAGGAGAAGGTCGTCGATGACATATTTTCAGGCTTTCAAAGCTCACTTATGGGCCCAGAGGAAGTACTTATAGAAAACGCATACCAGTTTGACCTACAGAAACAAGACTGGATCATAGAAAAGAAAGGCTACATTTCATACGGACAGGCAGAGGCTCTCTATGGTGAGTACGACAACTTTCAGCACGTCATGCCTGGTGTGAAGAGAATCATCAATGATGACGGTATATTCTACGATGTAGAGGACGTAAATGACTCAATGGTAGAGTACGTATGCTACAAGAATCGACGTAAAGACCAAGAGATTCACTTCTTAGGCGGTGTATACATGGGTAATCCTAACACTGAATATAACCCATTTGTCCATAGAACTAATAAGAATAAGCCCCGATACAACCTCGCAAAGGTAGGATATGAACCTATAGATACCATGCGCTTCTTCTACTACAAGTCACTTGTAGCAAAGATGAGCAATGACCAGGACGCTGCTGACCAACAGTGGGCTATGTTCTTCGACGCGTCTACACTCGCAACCTACCCACCTACCATAACTATGGGAGCAGGAAAACTCGACAGATCAGTCATTGCACCAGCAACAACAACTGAAATAGGCAAGGACGCTACGGTAACACCACTTAACATCGCTAACCCTGGTATCGCATTACAGGCACTACGTGAGGCTGAACGATCCCTAGAGGAAAGCTCAGTATCTAACCAGATGCTCGGAATGGAAGGGGATGTAGAAAAGACACGGGGAGAAAGCGTGCTCTTGCAACAGAACGCTGAGAGTAACCTTGGACTCGCTACAAAGATGATCGCAGCAATGGTACGACAGGTAGGAGACTTGATGGTAGATGACATCATTCGTTACCAGTCTATCTCTGAGATGAGTGAACTCACTGGAAAGGAGACATACAAGACCTTCCTTGTAGACGGAAAGGTAAAGGGAGGCAAGGAAAAAACATCATATATCCGCTTTACAGACCGCTTCATGGGTAAGGAGATGGATCAGCGAGAGATGGACATGTACGAATACAAGCTCCTGGAAGAAGCAGGGGATGATAAGGAAATATACGAAGTAAACCCATACCTTTTCTCACGGTTGCAGTACCTTATCACTATTGACGCAGACAAGATGATGCAGCGTAATGACGCATTTGAACGCGCATTTAAACTTGAGACGTATGATCGCGCAATTATGAACCCACTTGTACAGCAAGACCCAGAAGCACAACTCAAGATCACTCGTGACTTCCTTCTTGAACCACTGATGCGCGGTGAGGCAAGTAAATACCTTCCAAACATCCAAAACATCATGGCAGGTATAACACCACAAGGCACAGGAGATGAGACAGGAATGGCAGGTAGAATGGTACAAGGTGCCGCTATGCCCGCTAACCCAATGCTCTAACACCGTTTGCTAGTGTCCGGTAGAAGAACTAGCAGTTACAAGTAAACAAATATTATGGCAAAGAAAGTAGTAAAGAAGGTTGCCAAGGCGGTGAAGAAGGTGGTAAGAGCCACAGCACCAAAGGCAACTGAAAAAAGATTCTACGTTTCTGCTGAAAAGTACGCTCGTGCAGTAAAGCTCGCAGGAGGCAAGTACAAGACAGTAGAAGAAGCGTACATTGCTCTTGGAGGCAAGATCGCTGAGGTAGGGTACACAGAGGTGTAAATTATTAAGGAAGATTAAGGAAGATTCTATGGCTAAAAGTTTTTTGAAAAAAGTAGTAGACGAACGACCAGACAAGGTGCCAAATAGACCTGTCTTTGATAAGAAGCATGATGCAGTATTTGTAAATGCAGACAAGTATAATCGTGCTATTGAGATTCTCAACTTGCTCAGAGGTGTAAAAGTAGCGGTAAAGACAGACGATGTAGAACGTCGTGACCACTACGCAAAGCAACTTGCAATGCACGAGATAGATATCAAATCAGAGGAGGCAGTACCGGCACTGTATGAACTTCTTGGTGGACTTATTCGCACCCCAAAAGAGCAAGAAGAAGCTGATAAAAAGGCTATGGAAGCTCAAAAGAAGGGTAAGAAGCGAATGATCGAGTAATATGCGATGGATACGGCACAAGCTCGTGCTCTACCTCACACGCAATCTACTCGTAGCACTCACTGAGGACGAGATACTCACGATGACAAATAGAGGATGGTCATACCGTGGACGTATGCTCTCACCAGAAGAACGAGCGCAGTTACGTGAAGAAGCACAGACATTTGGTGACTCGCTGTTGTGGCAGATGATCTCAAACGAGATACGCTTCACCGCAAACTTACGAGTCTTTGAGAAGGGCGTAGACGCAGAGCAGACTATCTTCGGACGCGCAATGCTCTATAACCTTGAACTCATAGCGACGTTTATTAAAAATCTTAAAAGTAAATAGTGCCGTGGGAGACTTGAGGGATGGTATGAACTTCCCGTACCATCCCTCAAGTCTCGCAAGGACTAGGAAGTAATATATGGAAGATATAAACAAAGAGGAGATAGAAGCGGTACAAACTCCAGTACCAGAAGAGTCTGATGAATCGCAAGATTCTGATGACAAAGACATTGATTATGCAGCAGAGTTGGCACGAGTGAAGTCTACAGAACAGCCAAAGGAACGCACAGAGCTTGAAAAAGCACAACGCGCACTCCACTTTAACGCACAGAGACTCAAAGAACTTGGCGGAGACCCCGCAGAGATACTTGGAGTTAAACCTGTAGTAAAAGAGGCTGAACCTAGCGCACCAGTATCACGAGCAGACTTAGAGCGTACTTTTATAGAACGCGATGCACGAAACCTTACGGAATCAGATGCAGAGTTTGAGCTTACGATGCACTATGTAGACAAAGGTCTGTCACTTGAGGATGCACACCTACTCGCCAATAAAGGCAAGATAAAGCGATCTGTCCAAGAGGCACGACGCGGGAATGTAGCATACGCACCGGCTACCAGTACTCAGAAGGTAACTACCGAACGAGCACCAACACGCTCTCCAGAAGAGCAAGCCGTACTGCAACGACGTGGACTTTCATACAATCCAAAGACAGGAACATGGCAAGGTAGATTTTCAGAAGAATACTACGACCATGAGGCTAAGACTTGGAGATCACGAAAACTATCTCGGTAATCAATGTTCATTTATTAAGTTGGATTAACTTAAATTGAACATATGGCAGCTAATGACTTACGAGTCCTTAAAAACGGACTCACCGTACAACGCCTCCGAACAGAGGCAAACGTAACACTTGGTATTGAGGCAGGAGATGCTATCAAGATCGGTGGTACAGGTAGTAACTATGCTTCACTCTGTCTTGATGGAGACCCAGAACAAGGTACTGACATCTTTCTTGGTATCAGTCGATCTGGATCAACAGCAACCGCAGCAGCAAACGGCACTATTGACGTAGAACTTGTAGGCCCAGGAACAGTTATCGAAGGTAAGGCTAACACCGCAGCAAACGTCGACACTGACGCAGAATTACTCGCAATCCTTTTGGACTTCGTGTGTTTTGACCGTTCAGCAGCAACAGCAGCAGGTGTAATTACTATCGACGAGAACGAAGCATCAGACACAGCTATCCACGGTCTTATGATCCTCGATGGTCGTATTACTGATGGTATGCTCTTTGTAACACCAGCACTTAACTGGACTGGATCAGTCTAAACCCCTAGCTAACGACTAGAGGTATGTCGGTGGATGACTGACATATTATTCTTAAACATTAAAATAATATGAGTGTAATTCGACAAACAGTATCAGGCGTAGGAATCACAACAGGTTCTGGTCTTGATGAAGTGTTCGGTTCTGCATATGAAATGGACAAGCAGCCTGGAGAAGTTCGCGCTGATGACAGTCTATTCTTCAAGCAGGACAACACAGACTGGCTCGTAGTTCAGTACGCTGAATCTATGGGGCCTGGTCAATTCCGCGCAACTGCGGAGGACGAAGAAGTGGATGAGGCAACTGTACGTGTAGGAAACCGCACAACAGCAGAGGTATTCGAGTTTGATCGTGATATCCCAATTCCACAGCGTTATCAGGAATCATCTGCTGCATACGGAATGGTAGAGCAGTGGGTACGTGAACTCGGTGTACGTGCTCGCACATCTCGCGATGAGCAAGCTATGATCCGTTCATACTCAGATGCGTTTTCAGGTGTAACAACACCAGACGGCGCAGCACTTATCTCAAACTCTCATGTAGCTCTCTCAGGAGACACTGTAGACAACCTTGAGACAGGCGCAGCTTCTGCTGACAACGTAGCAACACTTATCAAGTCACTTCGTCTACAAAAGGCACAAGACGGATCACTTGGCTCATGCCACGCTGACGGTCTTCTTGGTTCTGCAAACCTACATCCTACTCTTACAGTAATTGTAGATAGCGATCTCAAGCCTGGAGTAACTGACAACGATCTTAACTACGTATCAAAGGTATACCCTGGACTCGTAGTAGGAGCGTCTGAATGGCTCGACAGCACATACAACACACTTAACTCAAACGCTAACACTTCATACTTCTGCGTATCTAAGATGCACTCAATCACACGAGCTGTACGCGTACCTATGCAAAATGAATATGTACCACCAGAGTATGATCGTAAGCGACGCGCGTTCTATCGAGCACGTTTCAGTGAACGAGTATACGCAGGTACATGGGTAGGTGTTGTAGGATCAAACGGAACTGCATAGATTATTAACTAACCAATCAGATATATGATTAAAACAATAGGAGTATCAGTAGTTACAGCATTGCTTGTCTCTATTCTCTCTGTTGCGGCACTGGTTGGTAATAATCAATCAGAAGCACTTGGAGGAACTACACGTGATAACTGGACAGTAGGTGCTGGTATAACCGCAGCTACGTCTACTATCACGATAGAAAACGGGGGAACTCGCGGAGGATGCCTAGAAATAAAGCAATCTGACGGTACAGGTTACGCTTTCTTCACAGCAAGTCCATCAGGAAACCTTGCAACTACAACAAGCTGCTAGTGAGTCCACTCTGTCCCTTCTTCGGAGGGGGTAGGGCTGGGAAGGTTAGCAAATTTAATAAAACACATAATGAAAACACTATATTATTCAACAGGAGCAATCGTAATCATTGCTTTCATAGGCATTATTGCATCGCTCTTCATGTCACTTATGCCATCTGAGAGTGACGGGCAAGGACTTACAGGAGGAGTAAATGCCTCTGACTGTACAGTAACTTCGTCTGCTGCGGTAGTGGTAGGCCCTGGCGGGTCTGCTGTAGTACTTGCAGCGCACGGACGACGTGCATGGGCAGAGGTAGAACAGCAAGTGAGCGCAACAAACACAGTTGCACTTAACTTTGGAGCTGACGCAACACTTACGTCTGGTATGCGCCTTGCACCAGGAACCGCAAGTACGACACCAGATAAACTTATATTTGGCCTCAATACTGACATGCCATATACAGGAGATGTAACAGGTATTACTAACGTAGCATCAACAACGGTAATCGTCACAGAGTGCCGCTACTAATATGACAACAATCACCCTTCTTAAAGATACGCTCGCTCGAAAGTTTCGTGGGGCTACGATAGACGATGTACAAGGTATTTCTGACTACTCGATCTTTGAGGAAGGTGCTAATAATCTATTAGCGCGTATTGACCCCTATGAGATGGTACGTACTGCGGAAGTAAACTTATACAATGGTATCTACGACTACGCAGCACCCTCAGACTTAAAAGGAAAGAAGATACTCGACATACGCCCACAAGACGCTCGCTCTTCAAGTGACGACTTTAGACAGACGTTTACCGAGGAGTTTGACCGTGATAAGGCGTATGAGAATGACTGGTTTTCAGTAGAGTTTGATGAGGGTACTAAGTTTGTCCGCATAAACAAGGACGTAAGTAACTCACTCATAGTCACAGACACTACAAGTACAAACTACACAGCAGGTACCGGAGTTTCTAACGTAGCAGAGGACACGATCCTAAAACTAGATGGAGCTAAGTCTATACGCTTTGATGTATCGTCGGGCCAGAACTTACTTACATGGGCAGGGACGGCGGTAAACCTAACAGCACACGAACTCAAGGCAGGACTATTCCTCAAAGTGTACTACCCTGATAGTAGCCTTATAACCTCACTCAAGGTACGTATAGGATCATCCGCATCGGATTACTACGAAATAACAGGATCAATTCATCGTGGCGGTATACGAAATGGTGTAAACCTCTACAGATTTGACTGGAACGGTGCTACAGAGACAGGAACCGTGGATATAGCGAACATAGACTACGTGCGCTATGAGCTTACTACCACAGGAGCAGACACAGATGTGCGTATTGGAAAGCTAACCTCCAAACTACCGCATCCTTTTGAGATACTGTATTACTCAAACAGTCTCTTTCGTCCTGCTACTGGCTCTACATGGCTCACACGCCCCACAGATGATACCGATGTCCTTAACTTAGAAACAGAAGCACAAAACCTCTTCGTGTACGAGATGTGTGTGCTTATAGCAAGTGGACTTCAAAACGAAGCAGAGATGCAGAAGTTTATGAGTATGCTCGGTATTGACAGTCTCGGACAGATGACAGGACAAGGACTCTACGGGCTCTACAAGAAAGACAAGCCAAGTGAAGCAATACGACCTACAACTACGTACTATAAGCCACTTAAAAAGCGACGTAACTATGGGTACTTCAAATAGTCAAGAAGAAAAATTTGCGCTCATTACCGGTGCTCGTGGGTACCGCTCTCGATCTGACGTTACTGCAACAAGCCCACAATACCTCGTAAGTGGGTCACAGAACGTGATTATTAACGAAAGTACTGATAGTGACGGAGACAAAGTGGAGAGTCGGGCAGGCTATGAGCTTTTTGGTGCTGCGTCCACTGACACGTATGGAATGAAGAGCGAGTTTAAATTCAAAACAAAGGCAGGGAATACCATAATGCTTCGCTTCAACACAAATGGTGACTTACGGTACTACTCAGAGCAATCAGACGCATGGGAAGACCTCCTTACAGGACTCAATGGCTCGTTCCCATGTCGCTTCACTACGGTACATAACGGTACAGAGCTTATACGAGAGTGCTTGTTTGTAAACCACAGCTCAATACTCTACAGTTGGAGCGGCGCACTCGGCACACTTGTAAGCGTGGCAGCAGGAACCATAACGATAAACGAGAACATCGGTACGGCAGGATTTCTTACCTCTGGCACACGAACCATCCGCATAAAAGATAATGGCGGTGTGTGGCGTGAGACGGTATACACAGGGCAGACAGGCTCAGTCTTTACCGTGTCTACAGACTTGACAGCGTTTACATTTGATAGTAATGCACTTGTAGTACAGGTAGTCACACAAAATGCAAACACTCCCGCATCTGGTTTTACGAATGACACGATCATTACTCTACAAAATCATGTATACATAGGCTCGCACAGCTCCTCAGTTGTGTACATGAGTAAGTCTACATCGTATACAAACTTTTCATTTTCTAGCCCACGCCTACCGACAGAAGGATGGCAGTTTACCCTCGATGATTTTAATATTGGATTCTCAACAAATATCGGCGGTAACGGACTCGAGTCACTGGTCATGTTTGCAGAAAGTGACTGGATATACCGTGTAGAGTTTCAAGAGACAGGCGGTGACACGGTGATCCTAGAGAGCGCAAAAGTAAAGCCAATCATCGTATCTTCGGGACAAGGTGCAGTAGCACAGGAACTCATATCTAAAATGGGTAACTCTATTGTATTTATAAACCGCTATAACGAGCTTATAGAGCTTGGTGAATTTGAGAACTTCTCTGGTCTTAATCAAACTCCACTCTCTGACTCAATACGACCTGACTTTGTATCGGCAGACTTCACCGGAGGGGCAATACGATTCCTTCGTAACAACCTCTACATAACCGCGCCACTCTCAAATAGAATGTTTGTACTCTCATTCCGTGAGGTGGATGGTGTGTCAAACGCTTTCTGGCAAGCACCACAGACACTCCCCGTAGGGCAAATGACAGACTATAACGGTACACTCATAGGGCACTCAGGTAGTGTGAATGAGAGCTACACAATGTTTACGGGCACAAGCGATAACGGACGGGCAATAGAATGTAAGGCACACTTTGCGTACCAGAATCATGCCGCACGTGAAAAGCTCAAGAATTTCAACAAATACTTCACGGAAATGTATCTCTCTACAAACGCTGTGATAACACACAAGATCGTCCTTGAGTACTTAGGCGCAAAAGGCATACGAGAATACACCTACAGTGGAACGGACATAGAGCATATATTTGACCCTAATCCATCTGCTGCGCTCGGTGTAAATGCGCTCGGTACCTCACCACTTGGGAGCTATATAAATGAAATATCTAACTTTAAAAAGTATCGACGTTTCAAGCCAGTGATAGCAGAGGATGTGTACGAATATCAGATACGGTACGAGATGGACACGCTTGATGGAAGATTCCAACTTGTATCGCATGGAGCAAACGCAATGATAAGTAAAAATGCGTCCGCGAAAATTACGCGTTGATTATAAATAATGGTATAATACTTTAGAATTATGAATCTTTTACACACAATCGGAACAGGTCTCGCAACAATCGGAATATTTGTAGCAGGAATGTTCGGATATACACCTGAAACGGTGAACGCGCCACAACCAGCACCACAAGAAGAGGAGCTTGGGAGGGCTGTAAATCCGGTAGCAAGTAAAACATACACTCTTTTTGGAGGTGGAATAAGCTCTTCTGCGAATACAATCACACTCTCCTCATTTAAGATACCTGTCTCTGACTTACCGTTTAACATGTCTCACTTCGGTGACGGTGTGAACGCTACAGGGTACCTCACGATAGAACCAGGAAGCGCGACAAAACAAGAGTTTGTCTCGTTCACCGGCATAACACAGAACGGTGACGGCACAGCAACACTCACAGGCGTGCAACGAGGTCTAGCACCTGTCTATCCATACACTGCCTCAACAACCTACGCAAAGTCACACGCAGGAGGGTCTGTGGTAACAGTATCTAACCCACCACAACTATATGAGGCAATCTACAGCTACATTGACAACGCAACTACAAGCGGTGCGGTAGACGGTACGGTAACAGCAAAAGGACTGTATGAAACAGCAACCGGCATAGAGGCAGCTTCAACTACTGGTATTGGAGGTGGTAACACTACAGCAACACTAGCACTTACAACGCTTATATCAACATCAACTGCGGGTACGGCTTACACAATTCCAGTTACTAATTCAAGTGGAAAACTAGACGCATCTTTCTGTTGCAGTGGGACTACAACATTTACTATCCCACCAGTGGGCACTGTGCGAGTTACTGAATTTACATCAAGCACAACATATACAAAGCCAAGCAATCTCAAGTATATTGATTTACAAATGTGGGGTGCAGGTGGAGCTGGTGAATCAAACTCCACAGCAGCAGCAGGAGGTGGTGCAGGTGGCGAATATAAATTTGTACGTATAAAAGCAGATACTTTGTCTGCAACAACATTTATCAATATCGGATCAGGTGGTCTTACGGCTGCGGACGGGCTTCCAGGGGGCAATACATCATTTGGCAATCTTGTTGCATACGGAGGTGCAGGGGCAACAAATGGCAACATCGGAGGTACAGGATTTGGCGGTTTTCCTCTTGGAAATGGTTCTACAACAATTCAAGGTACAACAAGCGCAGCTATTTGTGGAATACTTGGTAGTTGCCCAGCACAACTCGGCAGAACAGCAACATCAACTGTTGATTACGGCGGTGGGGCCTCTGCTGCGGATGCTTCGGGTGTAGGTCACGCTGCAAACAGCGTTAACGGCGGTGCTGGAGGCGGTGGAGCACGCTCAGGTGTGACTGCAAATGCAGGTATTTCACTGAATGGTGGTAATGGTGGTGCAGGGGCTGCATCAGGTAATGCAAGTAATGGCTCTGTGCCAGGCGGAGGCGGAGGCGGTGCCTTTAACGGCACAGGAGGTAACGGAGGTAACGGAATGGTTCGTATAACTGAATACTACTAACATGGCTCGTATATCACAAACAAAAGGGGGTAAGATAGTAGCTGGAAAAGTAGGCAATAAATACTACGGTACAGGGACTTTTATACCAACAGGCGCAAAGATTAGTGATTTTGGTAATGCTAAACAGGGAAGCTCACTTACAAAAGAGAAAAAGACCGCAAGTGGTGTGAAGGAAGAGTACGATGTACAGGCGCAACATACCCCGTGGACGAAGCCAAAAAATACCAAGAAGAAAGAACCAACGATCATGTCTACAGAAAGTGGCAAGAAAAAGTTTCAAGAACAGACGATGCCGACGATCATTAAGGCAAACGAGGGACTCTCAAACTTAGGTGTAGAAGACACAACAACACAGACAGACACCACGAAGACAGATACAGGTCTTGATCCTTTAATGCAAGCTGAATACGACGCTACGCTTACACCAGAACAAAAGGCATCAAATGACTACATAGCGTCACTCACAAAACAAAGTGAAGCTGCAACAAAGGCATATGACGACATGAGTAAGGCAGCAGGACGCACCGCACGCGCTCAAATCTCAACCTTAAAAGGACAACTACGAGAACGAACACGACTTCTTGAACAAAGTAACAAAGCTGAATACAAACAGACACAACAGGCTTTCATACGAAGTGGACAGGCTGAATACTCACCGACAATGACGGCGGGCTTTCTCTCTGCGCGTGAACAAGAAGGACAGGCGCGTATTTCAGAACTCAATGACCTCTACATGACAAAGGTAGACGCTGTAAACAGTGCGCTTGAGGAAAAGAAGTATAGTATCGCAGCAGAGGAGGCAGAGGCTATAAATGAAATAGAAAAGAAGATACAAGATGAGATACAAACACAAGCAAAGATAGCACGTGAAGAAAATGAGGCCATAAAGGAACGTGAGAATATTGTAAAAGTAGCGGAATACCTCAAGAAGAATCCCACTACAAACGCGGTAGACCTATTTGCACAGTTTGGAGGGACGGTACCGTTTGACACGATACAAGAGATCACTAAATCAATGCCGGAGACAAAGCCGGTGACTCTTGGTAGTGCTGATATACTCGTTGATCCTATAACAGGAAAGACTATCGCGCGCGGTAGTAAGGTAGGGAGTGAAGGAACTGGTGGCGGTGTAGGTGCAGTATCTTTAAATCCTGTAGGCCCACCAGCAGTTGCAGGTCTTGGCTCTACCTATGAAAACTCAAGCGTTGAAGCACAGATGGTTATAGACGATATTTTAAATAAGATACCAGCGCAACTTCGTAACACAGAAAAAGAAACGGCACTCAAGATGGAGCAGATACGCAAGCAACTTGCAGCAGGGTACACATACCAGCAAGTAGTAGACCGTCTCTCAGGCTTTTCACTGCAAGGCGATAAGGCTGATAAATCGCTTGGAGGTGCACTCTATGATGCAGCTCTTGGTACTGAGATAGACATTGGTCAACTCGCAAGTATGATAAACCGTGGAGCGAATGAGCAAGCGATGACTACAGTAGAGAACGCACAGCTAAAAAATGCTACTGGGTTCTTTGCAGGTACTGACAAGGCACGGTCTACTATCAAACAAGCTGATACGGTGCTCAGGCTTCTTAACGATCCATCATTCCCTAAAGATGCACTCGGATCGTTCGATGGTCGTACATTCAAGGTAACTAAATTCTTCGGACTTAATGATACAGAACGAGCAAAAGTACAAGAGCTAGAAACCGCACTCCAACTACTTGCAGCACCTATTCGTGTAGAAGTAGCAGGAACCGCAGCTACACCGGACGAAATGGCAAAGATCGCAGCCTTTCAGTCTGACATACTCGATCAACCAGACACGATACAAGTGCAGGTAGAAGGGTTACGCGATAGCGTCGTAGACTTCCACAATCAAGCTCGCTCACAACGGGGACTTCCACAAGCTGAAAGAGACCAGATCATAGATAATAAAAAGCGTCTTGATCTCTACCGCGCTGCCGGCACCGCAGATCAGGTACAGACAATGAGCAACTGGTCAAACACAGACTTCCTCAAGACCGGCGCGTGGGCTGATGGAGGAGGTACAACAACAAAAGGATTATCAAACTCAGACTTCTTTAATAGCTTATGAAACCAACATTTGAAGACTACGCATTAAACCGTCTCACTCCCGTAGCACCTAAGGCTACAACGACTTCCCCTACACGGGATGAGTACGGCACAGGCAACTTAAAGAAGGCTATTGACTTTGCTAAAAAGAATCCTGACCACCCTGATTCGGTAGAACTTCGTCGACGGCTCGAAACAGGACAGCTCAACTTTGAACTTAGGTCTCTTGGAATGAAAGAGATACCCGTACAAAAGCCAAAGGTAGACATGGCGGCTTTAACCAAAGAACCCGCACCAATGACTGAGGTGCCAAAAGAAGGTTTTTTAAAAGAAACAGGTAAGGACTTAGGACAGATGTTTCAAGGTCTTGGAGAGAGTGTAGGGGGGATGGTAGAGGGGGTAAAAGACATTGCTACAAATGACAACTTCAACATAGCACAAAAAGCTGGTGGTATATCAGGTAAGGTAGCAGGGGGTATATCAAGCGTCATCGGTGACGTAGTAATTGGTGGTGCGAAAGTACTCTCCTCTCAAGAGCAAGAAGACGCGATAAAAGGTATAGTACAGAAAGCAGCTACAGGTGTGGCACAAACTGAAATAGCAAAGGACGTAGTGAACTGGTATGAGAATCTTGATGAAAACGATAAACTCGTAGTAGATAGCGCAGGAGGCATAGCGTCACTCATGGCGGACGTATTCACCGGAGGTGCAGCAACTAAAGTGGGCGGTGTAGTAACAGATGCAACTATTGCCGCAGCTAAGAAAGTACCAGAAGTACTTGAAACCGGTGTAAACACGGTAGCAAAAGGATTTGACACCGTACAGGACGCTACTCGTGCCTCACGCCTTGCAAAACAGGAAGCAAAGGTAGATGAGGCTGTAGGACGTATTATACAAGGAAAACCGGAGGATATAGTACAGGCTAAAAAGGCACTCACAGAGCTAGAAACCGATGGAGTGCGTACCTATGCTGATATGAATGAACGTGTAGACGATACTATCGAAGCACTTTCTAAGAAACAAGATGTTGAACTCGGTCAATACACTGAAAAATACACAGCGGACACCCTCGGTAAATACACAAAGGTAGGAGATAAGACTGTGGTACAGAGTCCGGTATCGGATGCTCTTGATGGACTTGAGAACGCATATCGTCTTTCAGGTGAAGCACCAAAGGCAGAGGCAATCGTACAGCTACGTCAGAAATTAACTACCGAAGGTCTTACAGTACAAGAACTTAATAAAATTGCTAAGGAATACGGCATTGAATACAAACAACGCTCGTTTGATAAGATGGGTAATCCTAAAGCGGGCTACAATGCAGAATCATTTGAGAATATACGAAAGGGCGTAAAGGACGTCATACGTGAGCGCCTTCCTGACGAGAAATCAAAGGCAATAGATGAGTCTATAAGCAACATGTACGCACTTCGTGATCTAACGGGCAACATGGAAACTAAGGTACAGAAGCTCTATCAACGAATTAAAAACAGAACACTTGCACAAAAGGTGGGCGGTGCGGTTGCTGACGTGGTTGACCTTGTATCAATGGGGACGCTCCGTGGCTTTATACAAAAACTACTACCGTCTAACGTAGGTCTTAAAACAGCTAATGCCATTGACCTTGAGAAAGAACTTGCTAAGAACCTAAAGGAAATAGACAAACTACTTGAAATAAAAGATGAAAAGAAATTTAGTGACGCAGTAAAGAAGTACATGGAAGAAACACAGCCTGGCATGAGTACCCGTGTAACCTCGGGCCTCACAAATGCAGAGAAGGATAATCTACTGGGTAAACTAAACGCAGTAAAGTCTACTGACGTAACGGCAGATACCCCTACAGGTGCGTCCTCAAAGGGCTACTTAGACGAGCTTGACCTTGAACTCTTCACACGCCTAGAGGAACTAAAAAAGACTGCTGACACACGCTCTTTAACAGAACGTGAATACGCAGAGCTTAAAGTACTCATGGATGAGATGGAGCTAAATACGAATCAAACGATAGCCCCGTCTTTTAACTCGGGCGAAATCCCTGAAAAACTACGAACACAAGTAGACGAACTAATGTCCAAGAAGGAGGGTGAGATGATCGAAAGACCTGATGAAAAAATACAAGTCTCAAGTAACGCACAATTCAGTAGAAAAACTTTAAAACATTTCCTTGAAAGTAGAACTAAACAAGGAATGAAGAATAGTGATATTGAGTATCTTTTAAGTAAAGCACCTGAGGTTACATCTTCTCCTGAGATAAATATAAAGAATCCTTCTCAGAAATATAAAGACTCGTCACTTCTTGGAAGATACTACGACGACTCAAATAAAGCGGTAATGGTGGTACTTGATAAGGGTGGTAATGTACGTGATATAATTACTCTATTCTTTACAAAGAGAAAAGACTTTGAAAACCTAAAAGAATTGTATGGTTAGAAATACTTTGAAATGGATGGAGGGGCGGCGTATCCCTCATAACGATTCATTGCTGAATCCCGCAGCGAGCCTTCCTGACGTTCATCCATATCAAAACATTCCTACATATCATAGTACACTAAAATCAGACACAAAACAAGCTATGTATGTGTTTAACTCCTCAAAATAGCAGCACCTAATACAATCACATAGAGTATGAGAATATACGGAAACACAATAACTAACGCAATCATACCCGCTCCTACGAGTGTGATGCCTAGTACTGGTCGCCAAAAATCCTCTATCTTCCACTTAATAAGTGTACAGATACCTATAATGATCTTGAGGAGAGCTACGAAGCTCCGTAACAATGATTTAGTCATATATCGGACAATACGCCTGAATCACAATACTGTCAATACCACAACGTGTGCATAACATATACCCTATCAATGACTCCTCGCATTAAAAAACACATACGACTTGCAAAAATAAAGGCAAAAAAAGACCCTGTAGAGGCAGTTTTAAACGAACTTGACACAAGTATTGAGGTTGCAAAACAGGAGATAGAGGAGAATGTTCAAAGAAAAATAGAAGCGTCACTCTCACGCGAAGTACTGGATGAGGTGTTGGAATATAAACGAGGAGAAGACGGAAAAACACCCGAGAAAGGCAAAGAATACTACACAGAAGAAGAAAAAGAAGAACTCATAGAGGAGGTGCTTGGACGTATTCGACTACCAGAGGACGGCAAAAACGCAGACGAAGATGCAATACTAGAAAGACTTATAGAAAAGATCCCCCCACCGCAAGAGATCGTCCTACCAGAGGTAAAAGACGGTTACACACCACAGGCAGGAGTAGACTACCCTACTGAGGATCAAATCCGCGCAATGATAGCTACAGAATTAGACTATCTTGTAGCAAATATTCCAAAGGGGAAAGTAATTACTAAAGAAGAAGTTACAAAAATAGTCAACTCTATTAAGTCTAAGATAGACTGGAAGGAAAATGCTCGTGACATAGCTCGTGCGCTTGAAACCTTAAAGGGAAATGACGCACTTGACTACAATGCGCTTAAAAACAAGCCTGATCTCGCAAATCGCCCACGAACACTGCACAGAGGCGGTGGAGGTGGCGTAGAGTCCGTCGTGGCTGGTACGGGTGTGACCGTAGACAATACTGATCCTGCAAATCCTATCGTTTCGTCAAGCAGTGGTGTGCAACTTGTGACCAGTGACCCTGCATCTGCAACAGAAGGAACGCTTATAGTAAATACCACAACGAACGAGATGAAAATATACTATGGTGGTACGTGGCAAGTGCTCCATACACTCACACCAGCATCGGGCGTTGGCATCGGTACGATGATTATTGGATCTACCTTTGTAGTAGCTTAATGTGGTATAATTATAATAATTTATGGCTCAACAAAATAGAACAACACTAAAAACATATTTTGAAACTGGCGATACTCCAACAGAGGCGCAGTTTATTGATCTGATTGACTCTTCACCTAATCCTACAGACGATGGAACAACAGGGACAGGCTCATACGTGCGTGCTACTAGTCCGACTCTTGTTACTCCCGCTTTAGGAACCCCCGCATCAGGCACACTCACTAACTGTACAGGTTTGCCATTGGCGGGCGTTGTAGACTCGACCACAGAAGCACTTGGTGTAGGCTCACTTGAGGTTGGACATGCGACAGATACTACAATTACGCGCGTATCTGCCGGAGTTATTGCAGTTGAAGGGAATACAGTACTTACGACAGCAACAGGACAACCTCTTGACACACAACTTACTTCACTGGCAGCACTTTCATACACTGGTAATGCAAATAAGGTGGTACGCGTAAACGCAGGAGAAACAGATTTTGAACTTGCAGCAGCGGCAGGTGGTGGTGATGTATCAAAAGTAGGTACACCCGTAAACAATCAGGTAGGTGTGTGGACAGGGGATGGTACCCTCGAAGGTGACGCAGCACTTACATTTGATACAACAACAGACACACTCGCAGTAGGTGGGACTATAGAACTTGGGCATGCCAGCGACACAACTCTAGCAAGAAGCGGTGCAGGTGATGTAACCATCGAAGGAAACGCAATCTATCGTGCAGGAGGTACAGACGTACCTGTTACAGATGGAGGTACAGGGGCGTCAACCGCAGCCGCAGCACGAGTGAACCTTGGTGTGATGAATATTGTTGTTCTTTCTTCTGATGTTGTGGCAGATGATGCTGTAGCGAACACTATAGAAGATGTCACGGGTCTTTCATTTGCTGTAACAGCAGGTGAAACATACTTCTTTCGATTTACTTTTGACTATACGGCAGCAGCAACTGGAACAGGTGCAAGATTTAGCGTAAATGGCCCAGCAGCCACAAGACTTGCGTACCTTTCTTTTCCGACTCTTACAACCACATCTCAGAGCATTAACCATGGTCTAACATCGTATGACTTGCCCGCTTCTGCGACAGCGACATCAGCTTCAACCGCTGGAAATATTGCCATTGTACAAGGCTATGTAACTCCGTCTGCAAACGGCACAGTTATCGGTAGAGTGGCGTCAGAAGTTTCTTCTTCTGCGATTACAGTGAAGGCGGGTTCAATCCTCGAATGGTACCGATGTTTATAAACTAACATAGATATATGGACGAACTTACAGAAAACAAAAACAGAATACTCCGCTTCTTGGGACGACTTGATAAATACAAAGACAACGACATTTGGAAGAATGACGTGAATGTTGCACATCTGTACGACAAGAACGGCGGGATTGATCTTGCTGCTATTCGTGAGCAATACAATGAGCGAGGCTTCCTTTCATACGAGAAATTTGATGAGGCATACACAGCAATTAAACTTGCAGGGGAAGCAAAGGACGATACAGGTATTGATCCTACTGCTGTTTCAAAATATGAGATGATTGAACGTGATCAGATGGAGCTTAATCGAATTTTGGAGGAGGCTAAAGAGATGTAGGTATGGCAGCTTTCACCGCATCAGCAACAGGAAATTGGAACGATGGCCTCACGTGGGGTAGCGTTAATTCACCCGGCGTTGCTGGTACGGATTACCCTGGAGATACCGACTCTGCAACAATAAACACAGGTGTGACTGTTACGGTGCCCGCAAGTACTACGTCAACCGTAGGAACAGCACCAGACAACGTGACCACGTATGACCTTCTTATGAGTGGTACGGCGCAGCTTGTCATCAATGGTACGCTCAATGTAAAAACAAACTTCGACGTAACAGCAGGCGGGATTATCACGGTAAACGGTGGCGGAATCCTCAACTTTAATCCGTCTACACGAACAGGCACCAAAGAATACCGTCTGCGACTTGGTAACTCAGGCACGGGACGCTTGGTACTCAACAATAATGCAACTGTGACCACTGAGGCTACGGACTGTTTCTGGTATCAACAAAGTGGTGCAGCGTCTAACGCAGGTCAGCTTGACGTAAACGGTGTTGAGGGCAGTCGTGCTCTTATACAGCGTATGCGTCGATCTTCTTCAAACGTAGGGTGGACAGTAGGACTCAACATTACTTCTGCTGGAAAGATAGAGGCTTCCCACTGTACTTTTGATGGGTGTGACGACATATCATGTCAGTTTTCGGGTACGTTTACTATTATATGGGAGTGGTGTACATGGGTGAATAGCACAGGTATTCAGAATATTACTTTACCAAGCTCCTCTGTTACGAAGACCCTTCGATACAATACCTTCGACCTCAACCCCAACGGATCGGGTGGCTGGAATGCAGGGGGTATACAACCCAATGAGTGCTACTTCGACGATAGCTGGACTGCACAGGGGGTCTCAGGGTTTGGTTCTGGGTGGCACGTTAAAAGAAGTGACACGAGCACCAATGGCCCTACACCTTTTTATCCGGCAGCAGGTGGCGCGCTTGTCACACATGAAGTTCTGTGGCTCCATAGTACCGGGGCGAACCCACACTGGGGTACGGTGAACAACGGACTCACCGGCTCACGAACAGTCTCTGGGCCAATTTATGTATATGAAGGAGTCGATCAAGAAGGAGACTGTACCGCGCCAAACAATACAGACGCGTCTGTTACTAAATACACAGACTTACTCTACGTCCCAAATCCAGACGGCGGACAGCCGGGGACATGGCTTTCACAGCTTCCAAACACAGGAACTGTGCAATACGAACACTGCACAGGCGTTATATCAGGTAACTCTACGTTTGGTGTTTCTGTATGTGAAGGTTCGGCACCAATTACCTCAGACAAAGCAGACCATATAACTTCACTTAAAAGCAATCTCGCATTTCCCGGTAAGACCGATCCAAGTGTAGGTCGAGGTTTTCTATTCCAAATGCAGACCAACGCGGGAGTGACTGGGAACAACCCACTTACTGCAACTGAAGCCGACTACAACTGGCTCTCAAGTGCAAACTGTACTACAGCAGCAACGGTGTACGATGACACGAACGGCGTAATCACACAGACAACGCCAACGGCAGCACATGATATATACAACACTGATCCTGACCTCCTCGACAAAGGCCGTAACATGCGAACATGGGCGGCATGGTGGGGAAATAGAATAGGAGCAACAGGTGATAGTACAATTACTCCCGGTATTGACGCTACTGCAGTAAACGCACGTCTTCACCTACTACAGTCACACAATGGTGGTCTTTCAGTAGCTGTGGCAACAAACATGATGCAACTCTGTGTGCAGTACATTCGTCGTGGCTACATCCCACGCAATACAGTAGGCCGTGGAATGGGGCATGATGGCCTTACTGCCGGAATGTTTGGAGCCTTCGCACCGAAACTCAGTAATGTAACCGCTGCACAGAACACAGCCTCGGTAACTACCACTGTAGGTGACGGTACGCTCTACTGGGTTATTACTCAAAGCGCAACGACTCCTGACTGGGATAGAATAATTGAGGGTAAGGATCACACCGGTGCAAGTGTATCGGCAGGTATGTCTGGGTCACAGACAGTCACTGGATCAGGTGTACAGACTGTAAACACAACATCTGCATCCCTCATTTCAGGTACAAATTATTACTTCCACGTAGCACATACAGGTGCAGGTACAGAAGCAGCTCTTGATGACTACCTCAAAACATCTGCGGAAGTAACGAGTGCCGCGTTTCAATCAGCATCTGGTGGAGCATCACGAGCGTCACGAAACCTTATTTATCGGAAGCGGTATCGCAAAGAATTAAATCTAGTATGACCGAGGAGCGCGTCAAAGAAATAATAATGAGAGATACGATGGAGCAGCGTAAGCAGCTTTCTAATTTCATGGGTGACGTTAAGATTCTTAACGAAACTATTTTGAGACGGCTTGAGGAACAAGATAAAAGATCAGCAGAGCGACACCAACAGGCAGAAGAACGGTGGAAAGTAACCGAAGAGTTTATTCGCGAGATGCTTCCAACTCGTGATGGAGTCCGTACCGTACAGGGATTCGTGAGATTCTTTAAGTGGGTCGGACTCCCTACAGGGATTGTAATCACCGCAGGTTATTGGATACTACGTAAACTATTTCCATGAATAAAAACTTTGGGATTGTCGAAGATATAATAGAATTAGGAGCTTATGTATTTGGTGATAGCAACATACCTCGTGTACCTTTTCAGCCAGACGGTAATTGGGAGCCGTTTCTTCCAAAATATGAGCCACAAGCTGAGGACTTTGAGACGTCTGGATGTACGGTATGGGGCTCACAGAATCAAATAGAGACCTTCATTAAGCGTGTCTATGGCTATGAGCCTAACTATTCAGAACGCTTTACCTACGTCCTCACAGGAATAAAACCAGAGAAGGGCACTGACCCACAAAATACCTATGAGTGTATACGAAAGCACGGTCTTATCCCTAACCAGTTGTTAACTGTACCGCGCACTATTGAGGAGTTTACTGATACAACAAAGATCACTCCTACAATGCGTAGAATTGGGAAAGAATGGCTTGATAAGCATGACTTTAAACATGAGTGGCTTTGGGGGAATATACCACCGGCAAACTACATGGAGATTATTAAAGAGGCCCTACCGTTTGGCCCACTTGGGGTATCAGTTTCCGCATGGAATCAGTCTATCGATAGTGCCGGAAATAAAGTCTACGTTTCAAATGAGGGCAGTGTAAACAATCATTTCTGTATGCTGTACAAGATAGATAAGCATGGATATCCGTGGGTATTTGATAGTTACGATCACAGCAAAAAGCGTCTCTCAAAAGATCACACCATACGTCGCGCTAAACTTATCTTTATACAGAACCGTACCCCTCGTGGATTCAGACTCTATATGAAAGTACTAGAGGAACTTATAAGTAAGATGAAAAAACGTATGGACATAGCAACATTGTGTGAGCAACGACTAGGCACTGACGTATCACCACGGGATAACGCACCCGACGATCTCGCGTGTGCAGAATCAGTGAGTACTCTTTTAAAAGAGATATACCCCGAAACACCTATAATGACGGGGACGTGGACTATGTATGACTATCTCCGTAAACCGACATCTAACTGGATACAGAAAGACGGGCCCGCACGTAACAGAATCATCATCTCACCTACGGGACTTGGGAAGCGCGGCACACATGGCCATGTCGGTATATGCTTGGATGAAAACCGCATAGCCTCTAACAAGAGCGCAACTGGCACACTTGAAACACACTTGACTGTACAATACTGGAATGAGTATTACGGTAAACTAAATTATCCCGTGCTTTATTTTGAACATGTATAATATGTTTGGATATACAGCTACAGGGTTTGTGTTTGGGATTTTAACAGGGTTAATATTAAGTCAATTATGGAGATGTTTAAGTTAGGTTCACATGACGCATTTAAAGGCGCGGTGACCGCAGTATTTACTGCAATAGTAGTTATGTTGTACGGGCTAGTAACACAGGGAGATTTCAATATCTTCACAGCCGATTGGGGACGTATTGTAAATGATATGTTCAATGTGGGTATTGCTGCATTTTTGGGATATATTTCCAAGAACTTTTTGAGCGATTCTGAGGGTAACTTCTTAGGTAAAGTATAGTTATTCACACAGGAAAAAGCGCAAGCCGTATTGACATGGTATAATGTGTCAAGCCACTCTTAAACCTGCTCGTTCACAATATAAATACCTCCAGAATGGATATGTACATCCCCAGCTGTCATTAAGACACATTTGAAATACGACGAGCTGAGTGGCTATAATAGGAACCCTTTCGAGGGTTTTTATTATTAAAAAGTTATCCCCATGACCATTTTAAGAACACTCATAAAATGGTATTATTACAATGTTCATATGAGAGCTATGAACGCGATACGTCCCCACTTCGGTGGTGGCGTCAAGAGGGAGTATTGATTGAGGGGTGCGTAAAAAATGCACCGGCAAGCTAGGCTCGTAACCTAGCCCAAGATTACAGGGGTTGTGAGTCCCTACATAGCAGTCTTCATGGCTGACTGGGAAGCCGTCTTACTAACGGAATAACTACCCACAAATATCACCCTTTTGACGCTCTCACAGAGGGCAAGATGGTGTGTCGTCTGTTGGCGTAGTGGAATGTAAATACACCCGAAGTAAAAATACATAAGGGAGATGTACCGCTCATACGGTACCGCCAACCGCAGGCACATCATCAAAAACATTAGTGTTATTAGCCTTGTAATCTGAAAACAGAACCTACTTACAAGGCGGGTTCTGTTTTTGTATAATTTTATGCAGAATGAAGAGTGGAGAATTATTGAAGGGTTTGAATCCTACAAAATAAGTTCATATGGAAATGTAATTGGTTCTAGAAAATCTAGTCCGCTTAAACTACAATGTGTACCTAATAAAAAGTATTTTCGTGCTCAATTAAAACTTGGCGATCGTTACCATAAGAAACAGGTACATCGTCTGGTTTATGAGGCATTTGTTGGGAAGATTCCAGACGGAATGGAAATAGACCACAAAGATGAAAACCCTAAAAATAATCACATATCGAACCTGCGGTGTGTGACCCATGTCCAGAATCAGTTTAATCGTTCTATAACTAAGAAAAACAAACATATACGGGTTTGGTACAGTGGGTACTCCTACGGTTACCGCGCAACAGTGAACGGTCAGAGAATAACTAAATTCGGATTCAGTAATGCTGATGAAGCTCACTTTGAATGTGAAGAGGCGAGAAAAAGGCTGGCAGTCGCACATGAGATTGAGCTTGTGGACAACTGAAAAATGCGACTTTAAGTGTGGTATTATTATAGGTGGCAGTGACAGCCGTCCTGTGTAAAGGGATATTAAAAGTAGCAAACAATAATATGAAACAACTACGCAAAATAGTTGTGGTAATACTTATAGTACTTGGAGGTACACTAGCTATCAGTTCACTAATCGGGAACAAATCAACGTACACAAATCAAGAGCCGACGATAGTAACAGAGACTGTTGAAAAGACAGTACCTGAACTTGAAAAACGAGTACAAGAAGCCCTTACCGCATCATCAACCGACATAGATAAAGCTATGGAAGATGCACGACAGGAAGCTAAAAAGAAAATTGAAAGTGAAATAGAAGGTCGCGTAATCGAGCAAATGCAACGTGAACTCGATGATCGTAAAAGTGAGCTAGAAAAACAAGTGTCTTTATAGCAAAGCCCTCTCAATTAGTTTCAGCCATTATTGAGGTTGAGACGGGCGGTAACTGTGATGCACGTGGTAAATCAGGTGAGCGTGGATGTCTACAATTCATGCCCTCCACTTGGAAACAAGCATCTATAGAAGTTTATGGAGAGGTACGAGAACAAACACCTGTCCGTGAACGCTACGTCGCATGGAAGAAGATAGAACGATGGCTAGAAGAAGGTTACACACCGCGAGATGTTGCTGCTATATGGAATCAGGGTCATCCTGGTAAATGTAGCTCTGGTGTAAATAAACATGGAGTCGCGTACAACTCATGTGAATACATAAACAAAGTACTCGCACAGATATAACACAAAGCCCCCTTATCGGGGGTTTTTATAACTCTGTTATTCTTTTCTTATAGAACATGAGCCCATCTGCTACCACGTTTTATATGTGCGACGTTTGAATAATTTGTGTTAAATTTTTTTGCTATTTCAGTGTAAGGCATGCGACCTATATGATTTTTAATTTCACGCACTATACTCTCAGTCAATTTTGCTTGTGGACACGCCTCTCCTACAAACTGTATTTTTCTTCCTTGTTTTATTGTGTGTGCTACATTCTCTTTGTGTGTCACCCATTCTAGATTTGATACAGAGTTATTTTGTGTACAGTTATCAATATGATTTACACAGGGTTTGTTTTCTGGATTCGGTATAAAGTACCTTGCAACAAGTCTATGTACTGATAACGCTCGCGGGCGCATACTACGTGTGCGATGGTAAACATATACATAACCACCTCTATTCTTGTTTGGACACAAAGCTACTAATTTTTCTTCGTTCTTTACTTTACCAGTATTACTTATAAAATAACCTTCCCATTCGCTTATTTTAGCCCATTTCTCTGTCATGTTACTATTGTAACATAGATAGTGTTTCTTTGTACAATCTGATTTTATTCTCGTACCAATCTTCTCTAAACATACCACCCTTTGTCTTTTCATTTCTGTCCTTTAGTTCTTGGACATCCAAACCGTCTTTAATTAAATGTTTTTCGTATGCAATCCAATTACCAGATAAATTTATATTGCAGTGGTAACAACACGGTTTCAAATTATCTAAATCGTACCTCATTTCAGTAGAACATACTGAACTTGGAATAAAATGTCCTAGGTGGCAGTTAGAGCCTTCTAAATTTTGAGCACCACAACAGTAACAAGTTCTGCCATACCTTAAAATTTGTATTTCTCTACACAGCTTCCACAACGTCTCTTTTAGCTTCTTGAGTTCCGACTTCACCTTACGTTTTTTGCCACCTAGAATGCCCATAGCGCGTTTTTTAAGTGGTTTTGTGGCTCTACGCTTAAAACCACTTCTTTTCATCATTTTGGTACCTCTTTTTATCTGAGTTTTTCTCATTGTTCATTCTTAGCCTCACTGGTCTTCTGGTACACATACCCCTTCAAAGCTGTGATAAGAGTTTCAGCCTTTCGCATCTGATACTTCCAGTGGTGTCTCGTAAGTCCTATCTCATCAAACTCTATAGCTCTTTCCGTAGCGGTGTCACTTTTAAAATCTCCTCGTCGTTTTGTGAACTCCTTAGCATAGGTAGCATTTGCTACGATGTAGTTATCTGCTGCTCGACTAAACTTACCCGCAAGAATGACAAGTAAATCAGCCGCACGATTCGGCATCATGTCTCCCTTCTCAGCCTCGACTGCTATTTCGTCAAGTGTTAGTAGTTCCATACGTTTATTTTAACTCGAACATACTCTCCGTTGTAGTAGGTGGTGTTAATAAGTTCGTCCGTATCTGGCTCCTGAGTATCCATAGCTCTCTAATAGGATTTGACCCACTGATACGAAACACGAGTGCTTCCGTCTCTCCCTTCTCGTTGATCCGTGTCTGGTAGAGCGGGATTGCTTTTTCTCCGTTTTTGAGTGTGACATAGTATTGGCTCATCTTTAGAACTTGTAATCTAATAATCTCTTGTAGAAAGCGTACTGTTCGTCAATTATAAGTTTTCTAGTGTCGTTTGGTTCTACAATCTGTTTTTCTGTCAGTTCCTTTACAAACTGCAACGTCTCTTTCTTTACCTCAGTAATCAGTGCTCTATGCTCTGCACTTCCCCAATATTTACCAGTTCGCATTTTCAATGTCTTTATGCTTCCAATCCTTTTCCACAAAACGACCTTTATCAAAGACAAGTTTGACGTTTCCTGTAGTACCTGTGCGTCTGTTTGCTTGTACCGATAACAGGGTTTCATTTGAAATAATCATTTCCCCATCGTCATCGCGGTACGTTTTACGCCAGAGCATCATCACTGTGTCAGCCTCTTGAGCGATAAAACTAGAGTCTCGCAAGTCTTCAAGTGTTGGACTTACTATCATGTTTGTCTTCTTCAAGTGAGCTACAAGAACAATAATGACTTCATGTTTCTTTGCTAACTGCTTTAGCTCTCGCATTGCCTGTCCGATACGAGTATCAAGACGGTCACTTGAAAATGGAACAATAAAGTGTAAATGATCTATGAAGAATATTTTTGAGCCGTACTTTACCTTTCCTTCGACTACACGCTTTTCAATCCATGATGTTGTATTGCCTGTAATGTTCTGTGGTGTGTAGAAAAGTGGTGGTTGTTCTCCACGCTCTTGGAACTTCCGTATCAATTCCTCCGCACTTTCCTCAAAAGGTACCCATACTGGATTTAAATGTTCAAGACGAATAGTAAGTTCGACACAGAAACTTGTCTTACCTGATTTTGTAGGTGCCGCTAGAACAATCAACTGGTTCTTTCTAAAACCTCTTAGTATTTTATCCAATCCCTCAATACCACTTTCAAACCGTTCTTCCTCTGGTTCGGTCTGTAACCTTTTGAGAATATCCAATGAAGATACGAGCATATCCTCACCTGTGTACACGCGCATTGCTTCTTCAAGCCGTGCAGCTGCTTCAAGTCTTTTGTGCTCCTCGTCTATTTGTCTCACTTCATCTGCCAACTCTTGCAGGAAGTCAATCATTGGATCACTCATTTTTTATTCTTTAGGTTGCTAAACACTGTTTTGAAATCAGGTAGTCTGTCTTGCTTCTGCCAATACTCTGAGTGTAGCAGTTCAAGATATGTTTTCTTGATGACATCTGGGGATATCTTAGCCTTACGCATGTCGTGTACCATTTTCCTCTGAGTGGTAACGTCAATGAACTTCTTCTTACGGACTTTCTCAGCCCATTCAATAAGCGCGGTCACTTTCTCGTTTTGTTCTTTGAGTCGAGCTTCCTCTGTTTTCTCTATCTCCCCATCATCACCAATTGAAGGTAGGTCATCATCGTTGTCACTTTGTTTATTTTTCCATCCCATATCTTTTTGCGATTTATCGCTAATAATATTATTATCCTTATTATCTTTATTGTTTGTGGTTATCTGCTGGTTATCTGCTGGTTCTTTGCTGGTTAAATTATTCCTGTCACCTTGATAATAGTCATATTTTAAAACGGTAATTATGCTATATTTGTTGGTTGATTTCAGTACGATCTTGTGATGACTCTGTAAAAGTGCTAATCGACTTCGCACTTTCTGTTCTGTGGTCTTTAAGGTCTTTGCAAGAGACTTACGACCTGTGATAAATTGACCTCTTTTTAACGTGACTTCGCTACCATCAAACATGATTACTCGATCCACATATGATGCCTTTATAAGACAATGTATCCATAGATGCAAAAGCTCGCTGTCTTGGTACACAAACGAATCTTCTATTTTTCTATGAAGGGCTATGTAGCCGGAACTATTTGACATAATAAAACCTCATCTCAGACCGGCTTCCTGTTGCCAAGAAGCACGTCTCAAATGAGGTTTCCGTATACTATAAATTTGTGCTGTCTTTTTACAGATGCCGGTCACCCCACTTAGAGGTACCAGAAGTATAACACGCGCACAAATACACACAAATAAAAACTGTGTATAACTATGCCGACTCTACCACCAAACCATTACAGTCAAAAACAGCCACAAACGTGGCAAGTTTTCGGGCTCCTTGTACACTTGGTACATAAGATAAGAGAAATATACCATACCAAAACGGAAAAAGAAACTCTTGCGAGCCTCTCTTTTCGTTAAGCTCCAAATATGAAATAAGGAGACATGGAGTATAGCAAAAACTTATCCACATATCAACTTGACCTATATGCCACAGGGTGTATACTAAGTGAGTTAGAAGTTTAAGCAACAAATATGAATGAACGTGAATGGGACGAAGCACCGGAACTAGAAAAGATCAGTTTCGGTGACGAGGTGGTAACACCAGACGGCGAACACGGCAAGGTGTGTGAGCTAGACAACGAAGTAGATTATCCGTATCTCGTAGTATCAGGAACCAAGCATTTAGGCTGGTACGCACGAGAAGATTTAACCCTTGTGAAATGAGAAAAACAGAAACAATGAAACTAGGTAGCGCCGACTACTCAAAAGTAAAGACACGTATAAAAGAATTTCGACAGGATTGCCCAAATGGTGACATTGTAACAGAGCCAACAATCACTGAGACGCACATCATTTTTAAGGCATATATTCTGAAAGACAAATCAAATCCAGCAAGTGCATCTGCAACGGGTCACTCAATGGGTGAAATAAACAAGACAGACAAGAGTGGAAAGACAGCAGAAAAAGTATTTGAAAAGCAGGAGAGTATTGCAGTCGGACGGGCACTTGCTCTGCTTGGATATGGTGCAGATGGTGAGATTGCATCGAGTGAGGAAATGGAAGTGTTTTTAGAACACAAACAAGAACAACTTGCAGAGGCAATTATGGAAGTAACAGAAGCTATTGGTAACTGTACGACACTTACAGAACTACAATCGTACTGGTCATCACTTTCAGGAGAAATGAAGAAGCACGCACTCGAGGCAAAGAACGCAAAAAAGAAGGAATTAGAAACTAACAAATCATAATGAAAACGAAAACATACGAAACAAGAGAAGACTGGCTACAAGACCGTGAAGGAAAGATAACAGGCTCATCACTAGACGATGTTTTCTCAGTCAAGGAACCAACAAATGCAGATATTATGAAAGTACTTGACTCATGTGGAGTAGAATACAAAAAAACTGCAAAGAAAGAAGAGCTAGTATCACTTGTACCAGAAGATCGACAACCAGATATACAAGCGAGACTCGTTAAAAAATTAGCGTTCTATGAGTTGCTTGCATACAAGGTATCCGTACCAGAAGAAGGTGATGAAGACCCTATGGATCGCGGATCACGACTTGAAGAAGAAGCACTAAAACTATTTGCAGAAAAAACAGGAAAGGAAGTAAGTAATGATCTTGTCATGTGGGTGAGTGACGTAAATGATGCACTTGCTTACTCACCAGACGGCATTATTTCAGAAGAAGAAGTTGTGGAAACAAAGTGCCTTTCATCCGCATGGCACTTGTACATTTACTACGAAAAGGATATACCGCCACAGTATAGAAAACAGAATCTACAGGCATTTATTGTGAACGACAAACTGCAAAAACTACACTTTGCTTGTTACGACCCACGTATTCCGAGCTTACCTCTTCACTGGATAACAATAACCCGTGAGGAAGTAAAGAATGAAATAGAATTGTACAAGACGTATGAGTTGCAGTTGATGGAAGAATTAGAAGCATTGGTAACAGAATTAACCTTTTAGTATGGCAGAAAAATCAATCGGAGGACTTTGGTCTAAAAAATCTAAAGATGGTAAGACAGACTATTTTAGCGGCAACGTAGAAATAGACGGAAAGAAGACAATGATCGTCGCGTTTTACAACGGAAATAAAAAGAACCCTAACGAACCAGATTATAGAATCTTGGAATCAAAGCCAATGGTACAAAAGGAAAATGCGTTACCAACACGACCAGAGGAAGATTTGGATCCAGAAAACATACCTTTTTAGCATGAAACTCACAAACACCTACATAAGTAAAGACTGCACAAGAAAGGTTTTGATGTATGTAGACAAGAATGGGCACTATGAGATACGTAGGTACAAAATATCCCCAGCGTGGCAAAATTGGGAATACATAGATAAAGGAAAAGAGAAATTCAAACACATAGAAAGCGCACAGAGAGCTATAAATAAATTTATACAATGACTAAAGATCATAAAAGAATCCACAAGTTCATCACCAAGTACATAGCAACACACGGCTATCCACCAGGGATGCACACGATAGGAAAGTCACTGAAACTTACCAAAGATGCAGTACGCCACGCACTCAATACAATGGTAAAAAACGGCTCACTAGAGCGACGAAAGAGGCCACAGATGGGGATATTCTACCCTGTTGATAACT